>JGI26247J51722_1000699_pt1 | contig 13745 bp, 12 predicted proteins | sample SaaInlV_100m_DNA_2_FD_51722 | JGI IMG/M metagenome (IMG submission 51722)
AGCCATGACCTGTATTTTATCAGCTGTTTTCAGTCGCCCATGGACTAACCCAATCTTAATGTCTGGCAACAAAGTAATTAAAGTCGCCAAGGTTTTCTCAGCGGCCTCGCATTGTAATATGTCTGACTCCTCAATCAAAGTACAAACCCAATACGCCTGCTTTCGATGACTAACCCAATCCATAATCCGGGCAATAATTTGTGCTCGTTTCTGTGCCGGTAAAGCACGCGTAATCACGGCCTTTCTACCTGGCGGCAATTCATCAATCACGGATATATCTAAATCCGAATAACGTAACATGGCTAATGTTCTCGGAATAGGGGTTGCTGACATCATTAATTGGTGCGGTTTTAAATCACCAACTTGTCCTTTATTTTTTAATACCAAACGTTGATTAACGCCAAACCGATGCTGTTCATCAATAATAACAAGTCCTAAGCGATTAAATTCAACACTGGTTTGAAACAGTGCATGGGTTCCTATTATAATCTGCGAATCCCCTCCCTTAATTGCGGTTAAATTGGCAATGCGGCGTTGGCCTTTAATTTTACCGGATAAAAAATCAACCTGAATATCGTAGGGTTCAAACCATTGTTTAAAATTACTGAAATGTTGCTCCGCTAATAATTCTGTGGGTGCCATGATTCCAACTTGATAGCCAGAAGAAACAGCCCCTAAAGCGGCAAAAGCACTCACAATGGTTTTACCACACCCGACATCGCCCTGAATTAACCGCATCATCGGGCTCTCATTCATACAATCATCGGTGATTTCTTTAATCACCCGTTGTTGTGCAGAGGTTAATGAAAACCCTAACGCCTGTGTAAAAGCCATACTCATTTCAGTGTGATCTGAAAAAACAGGCGCTGTCGCTAAACGCGCCTTATTTCTAGCTTGGATCCGAGCAAAATGATGTGCTAATAATTCTTCTGCCGCTAATCGCCTAAATTCTGGAAGTACTCGCGTCCTCATTGAGACTGATGCGACCGCAGGGTTAGGTGCATGCAATGTTTTTAATGATGCCGCTAAAGTCGGCAACATAAAATTCTTACGAACCACAACCGGCAACCATTCTTGTAACAACAAGTTGCTACCCTCACAAAAAGGCAAAATTTGTTTTAAGGCCTTCCTAAGTAAAGACTGGGATACTCCTTCTGTCAGAGGGTAGATAGGTGTTAAACAAGGCTCTATCAAAATAGTTGGATCACGGGCTACCCGGTATTCGGGGTGCACCATTTCCAAGCCATCAAAACCCATGCGGACTTCACCAAAACAACTCAGTTGCTTTCCTATTATTAATTGCTGCTGCTGTTGTGCTGAGAAATGAAAAAAACGTAGTGTTAGAAAACCGGTGCCATCGCTAATCCTACAGACCAACATCGAACGCCTTCTCACAATAATATCAGTTACGATAATTGAGCCGCCCACTAACACAGAGAGGCCCTCTTCTAGAGCGCCTAACGCATGTAATCGGGTTCTATCTTCATAACGGACCGGCAAATGAAACAACAAATCATGACAACTAAAGATGCCAATTTTATTCAGTCGTTTTGCAATCTGAACACCGATTCCAACCAGAGATTCAACCGGTTGTTTAAGGATATCAACCGCATCCATTCACTAAAAACACAAAAAATTAATCATCCGCTAATGCCATAACGGCATCAACTTCAATACTGACACCTTTCGGTAGTGCCGCTACACCCACAACAGCCCTCGCCGGAAAAGGTGTTTCAAAGAAAACGGCCATGACCTTATTAACCGCCTCAAAATCATCTAAATTTGTTAAAAAGACCGTTAACTTAACAATAGCTGACAAATCTCCACCTGCTGCAAAAGCGATGGCTTTTAAATTACTGAAAACCTGAATAATCTGCTCATCAATTTCACCATCAATGAGGGTCATCGTTTGCGGCTCTAATGGAATCTGCCCTGAAATAAAAACCATCCCATTTATTTTAATAGCCTGAGAATACGTTCCTATCGCTAAAGGTGCCTGATTAGTCCTTATTACTTCCCGTTTCATAGCCTTCTTATCTCCTGTTCTTAGAAGCTATTACGCTCAAACTTTAACTCGAATAATCTTCAAGACAATAGACAGTTTCTTTAATTTACGGATAATATTCGCTAGGTGAATTCGGTCTAAGACCGTGACCGTTATTAAATCCACCGAAACGCGTTCATCTTGCTCAACAATTCTAACATTCTCAATATTCGAATCCATTGTCGAAATAGTCGAGGCAACTGTTGCTAATGACCCTCGTTCATTTAATAACTCAATCCGAATATCTGCAGAAAACTCATTCTCCGAAATTTTGTCACTCCACTCGACATTCAACCACTGGTTTTGTTTTTTTCTATCATGACTACTGTTTTTACATTCAAGCCGATGAATGACAATACCTCGCCCTGGGTTAAAATAACCGATAATAAGATCCCCCGGTAGCGGACGACAGCATTTGGGTAATGAAATAACAACCCCTTCCGTCCCTTTAATAATAAGCGGTCTATCTGTTTTTTGTTTTAACGACACTAGTGTTTTATCACCCAGTGCCGCTAGATCGACCAAACGCTGAACAACAACAAAAGCCATAAGATCACCCAAACCAATGGCCTCATAAAGCTGGTCAATACTATCCAAAGAAACGGCTCCAACCAGTTCATTTAACTGCTCACTCGATACTGATTTCTTAGTCAACCCTATTGCTTTTAATTCTCGCTTAAACAACCGTTTTCCAAGGTTAATCGCCTCACCTTTTTTAAAATGTTTAAGATGGGTTCGTATTGCTGAACGTGCCTTTGCGGTGACGACATAATTCAACCAGATTGGATTTGGTTTGGCCCAAGAAGATGAAACCACCTCAACCGTCATGCCATTTTCTAATTGGGTTTGTAACGGAACCAAACGTCTATTAATTCGCGCTGAAACACATTTATTACCAATGTCCGTATGAACCGCATAAGCAAAATCGACAATACATGAGCCTCGCGGCATCTTAATAACAGTCCCTTTGGGCGTAAAAACAAAGACTTCTTTCGGGAACAAATCAACTTTCAAATTATCAATAAACTCGAACGAATCCCCCGCTGTTTTTTGTAATTCCAATAAATCACGTAACCACTCATTGGCCAATTCTTTAGATTCTGATGCTTTTTCACCCTCCTTTTTATACAGCCAGTGCGCCGCAATACCCGTTTCGGATAATTGGTGCATTTCAAAAGTACGAATTTGTATCTCGAGCGGAATCCCATAAGGTCCGACCATAATACTATGAAGTGACTGATAGCCATTAGCCTTCGGTAGGGCAATATAATCTTTAAACCGACCCGGGATCGGACGAAACAAACTATGAATTATACCCAGTGTTCGATAACAGGCATCCGCATCATGACAATAAATTCTAAAAGCATAAACGTCAAAAACATCTGAAAAAGAGATCTTCTTTTTCTGCATTTTTTTATAAATGCTGTAGAGATGTTTTTCACGGCCATTAACTTCCGCATCTAAAGAACATTCACTCAACCGATGGCTAATTGACTTCTCAATTGTTTGTAAAATCTGCGTTCTATTACCTCTCGATTTTCTGACTGCTTCAGCAAGAATCCGATTACGCATGGGGTATAATGCGGAGAAGCTCAGCATTTCCAAATGATGCCGAATATCATTCATCCCTAACCGATCCGCAAGCGGGACATAAATATCAAGTGTCTCACGGGCAATAAGACGTTGCTTACGACGCTCCATAGCCCCTAAAGTTTTCATATTATGTAAGCGATCCGCTAATTTAACCATAATTACGCGTAAATCCTTAGCCATAGCAAGGATCATTTTACGTACACTTTCGGCTTTAGACTCCTGCTTACTCTTATTTTCAATCTTCCCTAATTTACTTACGCCGTCGACTAATTCAGCAACTTCTTCATTAAACGCTGCGGCTAAATCTTCCTTTGTCGATGGCGAATCCTCAATGACATCATGCAATATTGCCGCGATAATGCCATTAACATCCATACGCATTTCAGAGAGCGTCAATGCAACTGAAAGCGGGTGACAAATATAAGCCTCGCCACTTTTTCTGAATTGCTCTTGATGTGCCTTACGGCCGTATTCAAAAGCCCTTATAACGTCGTCTATCTGACTTTGTTCTAGATAATGGCGAAGGTTCACGCATAATTCAGCAACCAGTTTATTTTCTGGCAACGCTGTGTCTACTGCCAAATCAGTCGCTAAAATATTCATCGAAACACCTAAAAGCGCCCCTTATACTGTTGTTTCCGTATCACCTTCAGCGATACTATAATCAATATTTTTAGCTTCAAAACTATCAACATTTTCTTCGTTAACCAATCCTTCTGAGATTTCACGAAGAGCGACCACCGTATCTTTATCACGCCCTCTAGAAACTAAAGGATCCGCATTTTCCATAAGTTGACGTGCTCTTTTACTTGAAAGTAACACCAAATCAAATCGGTTACCTACTTTTTCTAAACAATCTTCAACGGTTACTCTAGCCATATTCCCACCTTAAATAATAATTACTCTAAATTCTAAAACGTCTACTTAATACTTAAAACTAACGTTTAACTTCTCTTTTCTAATATCTCAACAGCCGGCAATACCTTCCCTTCCAAAAATTCAAGAAAAGCGCCCCCACCGGTAGAGGTATAGGAAACCTGATCGGCAATACCGTACTTATCAATGGCTGCCAGTGTATCGCCGCCGCCCGCAATTGAAAAGGCATCTCCTGCTGCAATTGCATAGGCCAAAGTTTCAGTGCCTTTACCAAACTGTTCAATTTCAAAAACACCAACCGGGCCATTCCAGACAATTGTCCCTGCTGTCTTTAATAACTCAGCATAGTGCGCTGCCGTTTCAGGACCAATATCTAAAATCAAGTCATCGGCTTCCACATCGGCTACTTTACGAACAAAAGCTTCTGCATCTTCTGAAAATTCCTTGGCACAAACCACATCGACAGGAACCGGTATTTCAATGCCTTTTTCTTTAGCCTGCTCCATCAGTTTCTTTGCTTCTGAAATAAGATCTTCTTCATACAACGATTTTCCAACCGCAAAACCAGCCGCTGCAATAAAAGTATTGGCTATCCCACCCCCTACAATTAATTGATCTACTTTTTGTGATAATGACTCAAGAACCGTTAATTTAGAAGAAACCTTTGACCCTCCCACGATTGCAATTAAGGGCTTAGCAGGGTGTTCTAATGCGGTTCCCAACGCCTCTAATTCATTCGCTAATAAAGGGCCAGAACAAGCAATTGGTGCAAACTCAGCGACGCGATGCGTCGATGCCTGTGCCCGATGAGCCGTTCCAAAGGCATCCATGACAAAAACATCACATAAAGCAGCCATTTTCTGACCTAAGCTAATCGCATTACTTTTCTCACCAACATTAAACCTTACGTTCTCACAAAGAATCACTTCACCTGGCTCTACGTCCACACCGTCTAACCAGTCCTTTCTTAATCGTACCGGTCGACCCAATAACTCCGACATGTGTGTTGCAACAGGTCCTAATGAGAATTGTTCATCATATTCACCTTCTACCGGGCGTCCCAGATGCGATAAAAGAATGACGGCAGCACCCGCTTCCAGTGCAGTTTCAATCGTAGGTAAACTTGCGCGAATACGGATGTCGCTGGTAACCACGCCATCCTTGATAGGTACATTTAAATCTTGTCTTATTAAGACACGTTTACCGGATAAATCTAAATCGATCATTCTTTGAATTGACATTACTTTCCTCAAAATATAATTAAAACTACTTGTTCTCTACTAAAAAACTACTTAACTGTTTTGATGGGCTCTAATAAAAAAGATTCCACCAATCGCGCCAAAAACCCAGGGCCATACTGACGCATCATCACCGCTTACCAATAGAGCATAATCGGTAAGGCCTATCATTGTCGCAACCAAAATAAAGGTTGCCCCCATAACCGAAGAGACAATTCGACGCTGATTATCTATCAAGTGGTTACGAATACTTGCTAAATCTTTTGCTGTCAAATTAACTTGTAATTTTCCTTTTCCTGCATCATCTAAAACCCGAAAAGCCAAAGCAGGCATTTCAGGTAACTGCTCGGCCATTAAGGGTATGTTATCAATCACCTTCTTTAATTTTGCTTTTGGACTTAAGCGCTCCTTAAACCAGTCCTCTAAAAAAGGTTTAGCCGTTTGCCATAAATCCAGTTCTGGGTATAACTCTCGTCCTAAACCCTCAATATTTAACAGTGTCTTTTGCAACAAGACCAATTGCGGCTGAACTTGCATATCAAACCGGCGCGCCGTCTCAAATAACCGCAAAAGAAACAATCCAAATGATATTTCTTTAAGCGGTTTCTCAAAAATAGGCTCACAAACCGTTCGAATGGCTGATTCAAATTCCTCTATCCGTGTGGTACTCGGAACCCACCCCGAAGCCACATGCATTTCAGCAACACGGTAATAATCTCGATTAAAAAAAGCTAAAAAGTTTTCAGCCAAATAACGTTGATCAGATATAGTCAAGGTCCCCACAATACCAAAATCTATAGCGGTATATTTAGCCGGTGGCGAGACAAAAATATTTCCCGGGTGCATGTCTGCATGAAAAAAATTATCCCTGAAAACCTGCGTAAAAAATATCTCAACGCCCCGCTCAGCCAGTACTTTAAAATCAACTCCGGCCTCTTCCATGCTCTCAAGATCACCAATCGGAATTCCATAAACCCGCTCCATTACTAATACTTTGGTCCGCGTATAGGGCCAATAAATTTTGGGAATATATAAAATATCTGATTTCTCGAANNTCACCGATCGGAATTCCATAAACACGCTCCATTACTAATACTTTGGTCCGCGTATAGGGCCAATAAATTTTGGGAATATATAAAATATCTGATTTCTCGAAATTACGACGTAATTTCGCCGCATTCCCTGCTTCTCTGATTAAATCCAACTCATCCAGTATGGTTTTTTCAAACTCAGCAACCACTTCTACCGGTCGCAACCGTTTTGCTTCAGGCCAAAACTTCTCTGCTAATTGAGCAACCTCATAAAGCAAACCAATATCTATACGTATGCGTTGCTCGATATCCGGTCTTAGAACTTTAACAACAACATCTTCACCCGTTTTTAATGTCGCCGCATGTACCTGAGCAACCGATGCTGAAGCCAATACTTCATTATCAAATTCTGAAAAAACATCGTCAATGGCTGAGCCCAATTGAGCTTCAATTAATTGTCGTGCCTCAGTCACTGAAAAAGGCGGAACTTTATCTTGTAATTTAACTAATTCGTTTGCGATATCCTCTGGAAGCAAATCTTTTCGCGTCGACAACGCCTGCCCAAATTTAACAAAAATAGGACCTAAATCTTCTAACGCCAAACGAATCCNGAGTCCCACCGGCTGCTGTCGACGCGCCGACCAAACACCCGAACTAAATTGTACTAAATATCGTACCGGACGAAACAAATGTGTTTTTTGAACCACTTCATCCAATCCATGGGAAACTAAAACCCAATTAATATGTAACAAGCGAGCCAACAGCTTGGGATTTATCACGTAATGTCCTTAACTATTAATCATTACCAATATCAGTTCTTTTGATNACAAAAAACTGATGCCTATTTTTCTTTGAATTTACTTTGCAACCTATTAATGCGTAAAACCATCCGGTCCAAACCAGATCGCAAATCATCGACTTGTTTAAAGAACACATCAACTTCAGGCCCGGAAGGCGTATCCTGAGCCTCATCTTGCAAAAATTCAGTCACATTTAATTGCAATGTTTTCAATGCATCTCGTTTGTAGTGATAACTCCGTCGAACAACGCTCCCTAACTGATGCGCTGCGACATCGCCAGTGTAATATGATAACCGCTCTTCAAAGTCAGGGTCTAATTGTTTAAATAACCGTTGAAAATCACGACCAACGGCCATATCGCCAGAAATTTTTACATCCCCTGTGAAAATAGACCGCATGGCATGCGTGTTTAACGCCATTAATGNCATGGCTGGTAAAGACCCTTCAATATGCGTATCTACGACCCCTTGAAAATCACCTAAAAGTTGAATGCTCTGTGTCGTCGGGCAAAAAAAGACCGTCTGATTAATCGGTTGAAAATTAACCGCAATGACTTTTCCTGACAACGGAGCCAATAACACCGCAACATCCACATCTAACGACAACAGTTGTGCTAATAACCGCTCTAAAACATCCGTAAGTAACGCCTTAATCATAGTAAAAAATGGTTAAAATTTATAACCACGGTGAACCGCTACCACACCTTGCGTCATATTGTAATAATCACAACGTTCCAACCCGGCCTCTTCCATAAGCGTTTTAAGTTCATCTTGTTTAGGATGCATACGAATAGACTCAGCTAAATAACGATAACTATCCGCATCATTTGCCACCACTTGCCCCATTGTTGGCAGCAGATTAAACGAGTAAAAATCATACATTTTACTCACAACCTCATTCGTAGGGTGAGAAAACTCTAAAACGATGACACAACCACCTGGCTTTAAAACCCTATGCATTGAACGCAAAGCGGCTGCCTTGTCAGTTACATTCCTTAATCCAAAAGCGATAGATACACAGTCAAACGTATTATCATCAAAAGGAAGTTTTTCCGCATTAATTTGAGCATATTGAATATTTTCAACCAACCCACGATCAATCATTCGATCCCGTCCCGTGGCTAACATTGCTCTATTAATATCAGATAAAACTACACGACCTGAGCGTCCAACTCGTTTCGAGAATAATGTAGTTAAGTCACCGGTTCCCCCGGCTAAATCAAGTACCTGCTGCCCTTCTCTTACATTACTCAATTGTACAGCGACACGCTTCCATACCCGGTGAATTCCAAATGACATTAAATCATTCATCACATCATATTTATCGGCAACAGAATCAAATACACCTTTAACTAAACTGACTTTGTCTTCTGTATTAACCTGCTTAAAACCAAAATGCGTTGTTTTTTCATCACTCATCAAATTCATTTCCTTTTCATTTATCTACTTCCCACTAACTGTACCAATATTAATAGCTTGATTAACTCACCTAATACATCGACCCGGTTAATCAACGCTACAAAATATAACGGCTTAAGTCTTCATCTTCAGCAAATGTCGTCAAATGTTGTTCCACATAATTTGCATCAATCGTTAAGCTACTTTCCACTAAGTCAGGTGCTTCAAAAGAAATTGTTTCCAATAACCGCTCCAAAATAGTGTGTAAACGACGCGCACCTATATTTTCCGTCGTTTCATTAACATGCCAACTCATCTCTGCAATACGTTGTATTCCATCTTCAGAAAATTCTAGCGCCACCCCTTCTGTCGCTAATAATGCTTTATATTGATCCGTCAATGAAGCATCAGGTTCCGTTAGAATCCGAACAAAATCTTCGACCGATAACGGTTCTAGTTCAACACGGATAGGGAAACGACCTTGTAATTCAGGAATCAAATCAGACGGCTTAGTCAGATGAAAAGCCCCCGATGCGATAAACAGAATATGGTCAGTTTTTATCATCCCATATTTAGTATTTACCGTACTACCTTCAACCATAGGAAGTAAATCTCGTTGCACGCCTTCTCTCGAAACATCACCCCCACCCGTTTCAGAACGTTTGCACACCTTATCAATTTCATCAATAAAAACTATTCCGTTTTGCTCGGCTAATCGAACAGCTGTCATCTTCAGCTCTTCTTCATTAATCATTTTATTCGCTTCTTCATCCTTTAACAGTTGCATGGCATCTTTAATACGCAATTTCCGTGAATGAGTTTTACCCGCATGCATATTCTGAAACATCCCTTGTAACTGACTGGTCATTTCTTCCATACCCGGGGGGGCCATAATTTCCACACCTAAATTCTTTTCCTGAAGATCTACTTCAATATCTTTTTCATCAAAGTCTCCCTCCCTTAACTTCTTACGCATCTTTTGTCGCGTCGCTGTTTCTGATGCCGATAAATTCGTGTTATCCGCTGCGGGCAATAAAATATCTAATACTCGGTCCTCAGCGGCATCAAGCGCTCTATTTTGAACCTTCTTAACCTCTGCTTCACGATTCATCTTAACAGCCATATCAACCAAGTCACGAATGATGGATTCAACATCACGCCCCACATAACCCACCTCGGTAAACTTCGTGGCCTCAACTTTGATAAAGGGCGCATTAGCTAACCGCGCTAAACGACGGGCGATTTCAGTTTTCCCTACACCAGTCGGTCCAATCATTAAAATATTTTTAGGCGTTATTTCATCACGCAATGCTAAATCGACTAACAATCGCCGCCAACGATTACGAAGTGCTATGGCAACAGCTCGCTTGGCATTAGCTTGGCCGACAATGTGTTTATCAAGTTCATGTACAATTTCTTTCGGTGTCATCTGTGTCATGGCAAATTAATTACTCTTGTTCCGTTGCAAGTTCTTCAATACGTAAATTGTGATTGGTATAAATACAAATATCACCCGCGATTGTTAAGGATTTTTCCACAATTTCTCGCGCACTTAATTCTGTATTTTCCAACAGTGCCCGCGCCGCTGATTGCGCGTAAGGTCCGCCAGAGCCAATAGCGATTAGGTTATGCTCCGGCTCAATGACATCTCCTGTTCCCGAAATAATCAATGAAACCTTCGAATCCGCTATTGCTAATAAGGCTTCTAAACGTCGTAGCGCTCTATCTGTTCGCCAGTCTTTAGCCATTTCAACAGCCGCACGTGTCAAATTCCCCCGATGCTTCTCCAACTTACCCTCAAAATGCTCAAACAATGTAAAAGCATCGGCAGTCGCTCCTGCAAATCCAGCAATCACCTGATCATGATACAAACGCCGCACTTTTCGCGCATTTCCCTTCATGACTGTATTACCTAAAGTTACCTGCCCATCACCGCCGATAACAACACGATCACCGCGACGCACGGATACAATCGTTGTTCCTCTAAAATCCACCATAACCGTTAAATTTACCTCAAGTAAAAAGGACTAATTTTACATTACTTTCGATCTTGAAGCTTGCCTTGATTACAGTTAGCGACACACTCGCAAAAAAGACTCTCATTATCAACCTCTAAATTCATTCATAATGACAAGCTCTTAGGCCCATATAAAATGAAAAGATTCTCTCCCAAATAAATTTGCCTTGACTAAAACCGAAAAGGATTGTTTAATACGCCCCCATCAGCTTTGTGCCCAGGTAGCTCAGTCGGTAGAGCAGAGGACTGAAAATCCTCGTGTCGGCAGTTCGATTCTGTCCCTGGGCACCATTCTTGCAGTTTTGCTGATTTCAGCTTCGACCCAAAGCGTTTAAACCTTAAACGTCATCAACTACTTACCCTCACACCAACAAAATAAAAACACCCGCACCCAAAGGAAAAACTTTTCCAATATTTTAAACCCTTCTTCAAAATACTCATTGCGCTATGGTTTTTGGCCATACGGTTTTGGCCATACGGTCTTGTCATCGCGTACCTTGCCTCCTTTCACTTTATGACCACCACTTACCTATAAATCCCAATCCATTAGCCCAAAACTTAACTTTATAACTTGACATATACGCTTAATTTATGACATAAAAAGAGAGATTTAAATATTTGTTTTTTATGTATTTTTAAATCTTTTCACGCTATCAATAATCTAAGGGGGGGGGAAGTATGGATATTATAACCACAGGCGCAGGAATTGAAATGCTAATGCGCTGGGGTCATTTCGTAGCCGGTATCGCATGGATTGGCTTGCTTTATTATTTCAATTTTGTTCAAACAGAATATTTCAAAGAGGCAGAGACATCTGCTAAGTCAGATGCTGTCAAAAAATTAGTCCCTCGGGCATTATGGTGGTTTCGCTGGGGTGCCATGGCGACTGTTATTACCGGCGTGGCTATTATTTTACTGAGAGGATTCAATATGTCTATGGACATTTATATTGGCGCTCTCTTAGGCATCATTATGTTCCTAAATGTCTGGCTAATTATTTGGCCTAATCAGCAAATTGTTATCGCCGCTGCGGAATCAGGGTCTAAAGCTAAAAAGACTGTTACAGAGGCCGCAGAAGCATTGGCAAAAGCAGGCCTAGCATCAAGAACCAACACATTATTCTCAATACCAATGCTCTTCTTAATGGGAGCATCATCTCATTACCCACACGGCTTCAGCGCTTTCGCTTTATTGATATGCCTTATGGTTATAGCACCTATCGCAATCAATGGCGCCTACCCAGCCCTTAAAGAGATACCGGCTATCAAAAAGGCTCAGCCTCCTGAATTCGGTTTTATGGGACCTATGGCCTCTGTTAAAGGCGTACTGCATTGTGGATTAGGCTTAACCATTGTCTTAATTCTGATCCTAGAAACACTCTAGTCTTCCTTTAACAACCTCTCAATAACACCCTAACTCTGGTGTGGTTATTGAGAGGTTCTAACCCATAAAGACAAACCGGCCGCTTTAGCCTTTAGCATAATCCATGTCACTATGGCGAAACCAATAACTCTTGATCTAAATTTACAGGTGAGGGCACATCGACTAATTCATCGATCCTATTCGCATCCTCCTCCTGATTGTTTTTTTCCAATATAGCCAGCCCTTCTGTAGCTGAATTTTTTAATTCAACTTCGAGCAGATCTAACGCTCTATCTACTTCACTGTCATCATCAGCAAACTCCGCTCTCTCTGTAGAAAACACCAATTCCTGCGCCTTTTCAACCGATACGTTTAATTCACTTTCAAGCGCATCAAGCTCCAGATCCTCACTCTCCTCTGAAAATATCTCGCCCTCTAATTCATCAAAACTAGCCTGCGCTGCACCTTGACCGTCAGTTATCAAGTGTTGCCGCCACTGCATATAAGCTTCGCGCGTAAACGTATAAGGATCTAAGGCTGATTTATCAATAAAATCAAGCGACTCCTCTGCCTCTGAACGCGCATTGACCGCTGAAAGAACTTGTACCAAAGGCAAGGCGGTGGCATAACTAACCGGATTAGATAATACATCCACTGTGGCTCCGGGTACGCCCTGAAAAAGTGTTGACGGACCCAAAAAAGGTAACACTAAATACGGCCCTGCAGGCACGCCCCAAACTCCAAGCGTTTGTCCAAAATCTTCTGTGTTTTGCTTTAAACCCACATGTTTCGCAACATCGAATAAACCAAAAACACCTAATGTAGAATTAATAGCAAATCGACCCGTATCTTTAGTGCCTTGTTTGATCTTTCCTTGCAAAAGGTCATTGATAACCACCTGAACATTATTCAGATTAGTAAAAAAGTTACCGACCCCTTGCTGTAATAAATCAGGCGTAACCGTATCGTAAACCATAACTATCGGCTGAGAAATGTAATCGTCAATACCTTGATTAAAGGTATAGACTCGTCTATTAAAATCCTCATAGGGGTCTTCAACCGCAACCTTTTTTTCAGTCGTCGCACAACCGACCACAAAGAAACAGAATAAAACAACAAAAGCGCGGCCAATCACCCACCATTGCCGCCCATTCAAGTCATACATAAGCTAAGACTCTTTCGAAAACAAGACTATTTTTTGCTCCATCAATCCGATAAGCGCATCAAATCCTTTGCGTGATAAGACATCGGTATATTCAGACCGCTTTAAAGCTAAATCACTGACACCATTGGCAATAATATTTATTATGCGCCATGAATCACCCTTTTTCTTCATCATATAATCAAATTTAACATCCTCATCATCGGGAATCTCAAATAGGGTATG
>JGI26247J51722_1000706_pt1 | contig 13701 bp, 17 predicted proteins | sample SaaInlV_100m_DNA_2_FD_51722 | JGI IMG/M metagenome (IMG submission 51722)
AGAAATATGGCTCTTGCAGAAAGACCTTTGGGCGAAATTTTTTATTTAGGTATGGCAAGAGCTGCTGAAGGTGTTGGATGTGGAAATGAAATTGAAGACTCTATTAAAAATGGATTTGTAAAAATCCCTTCTTGGCCATTATATTATTCATTATTGGCAAATGATGTAGAGAAAGGATTTGAAGTTACTATGGAAAAAAGTAATTTGTATTTAGANGATGCAAGACTTACACTTGAATTGTTACCTGAAAATTTTTCTCACAAAGAATTTTTGGAATTTTTATTTTTGACTGTGGAACATTATAATCAATTTTGGTACAATAAATTACAAAAGGCTAACAAATGGTCAGAATTCCAATCTAAACTTCCCAAGTGATTGTATTGATGTGGTCTGAAAAATACCGACCTCAGATTATTTCTGACATGGTTGGAAATGAAGAATCCCGTGCTTCTATAATGGAATGGTTTGCAAAATGGAAGAAAGGTACAAAACCTCTCTTATTGGTAGGGCCTCCTGGTATTGGTAAAACCACTATGGCTTATCTTGTAGCCAAACAATTTGGATATGATATGATTGGGCTTAATGCAAGTGATGTTAGGAGTAAATCTAGAATTAATGAAATCCTCACACCTGTTTTAGGAAATGTCAGTGTTTTGGGAACTCCTATGATTTTTGTAGATGAGGTAGATGGAATTCATGGCCGTAGTGATTATGGGGGTGCTGCAGCACTTGTTGATATTTTGAAAGAACCTACAGTACCAATTGTTCTTGCAGCAAATGATGATACTTTGGATAAAATGAAAAATATTAGAAAAGTCGTAAAAACTATTTCTTTTAAAAAAATTCCTCCCAGATTATTGCGAGTTTATCTTGAAAATATTTTGAAAAAAGAAAGTGCAACATTAAGTCCTGGCTCTTTGATTAAAGTAATTCATAAATCACGTGGAGATATCCGTTCGATGATTAATTTAACCCAATCTTTATTGACTGGTTTTAATCCTCAAACTGAAACTTCTTTTGAAAGTATTAATGTTGAAGATGGAGTAAATGCTTTCTTTAAAGCAAATTCAATTGAAGAAGCTAGAGGTATTTTGTATTCTATGCAAATAAATCCTAGAGATAAAATTAATGCATTCTATTCAAGCATAATCACTAGTGAATTAGATAATACAACACTTGCAAATTATTTGGAAACAATATCTAACGCTGATATGCTTTTTGGAAAGATAATGAAAACTCAGAACTGGAGATTATTACGTTATCTAAATGATATTTTAATAAAATTATATCGAAACGATGATCGAATTAGATATTCTCAATACAATCTTTCTTGGCCATTACTAAATAGAATTCGTTGGGATGGTGCAAAAATAAAATCATTATCTTCTGTCATGGCAAAAAAACTACATTTTTCATCTAGTGCATTTGTAACTCTTTGTTTACCTTATGTTTTATTTTGTATTAAAAATAAAACTTTAGAATTAGAATTACAAGAAACTTTTGGTGACATAATTGAAAAGGAGATTGGACTAATACAATGAGCTGGCGAAAAATACCTATGAAATTCCCAGGAACATGCATAGTTTGTGATGAAAAAATTGAAGTTAATGAAATTGGATTGTGGGCAAAAGGTTTGGGTGTTAAACATGAAAAATGTGCTCAAACTAATGAACTACAATGTATAGTCTGTGGTGCTTCAGCTGGTTGCCCACAATGTGAGTTTCAAGAAAATTGTGATATTCCAAATGTCTCTCAATTATGTATTTGTAAGAAATGTAGTGAGGAAAAGACTGCTTTTGCTTCTTATCAAAAATCAACAAACAAGAAATTTCCACTTCTTAACTCTTGAAATTCTAAAATAAACAATGATCCATGAGTTTTTTTAAAATTTCTATATTTTGATAATCTCAAATTAAATTAATATAGGAAACCATCTTGCTTTAGAATACTGTGCATTCTGAAAAGATTGAAGGTTATTCTAAAAAAAATAATACAGCATTACAAGGTGGAGGTCAAGATCGAATCAAGGCCCAACATGACAAGGGTAAATTAACTGCTCGTGAAAGAATTGACCTTTTACTTGATGAAGGCACTTTCACTGAAATTGATCCATTAACCACTCATCATTATCATGAATATGATATGCAGAAAAAGAAATTCTTTACAGATGGTGTAATTGGTGGTTATGGGAATGTGGATGGTAGACAAATCTTTGTTTTTGCTTATGATTTCACCATTCTTGGTGGAACCCTAAGTCAGATGGGAGCTAAAAAAATCTGTAAATTAATGGATCATGCTGTTCAAACTGGTTGCCCAATAATCGGTATAATGGATTCTGGTGGAGCTAGAATTCAAGAAGGAATCATGAGCCTTGATGGATTTGCAGATATCTTTTATCATAACCAATTAGCTTCTGGTGTAATCCCACAAATCACTGCAAGTATTGGTCCATCTGCTGGCGGTTCAGTATATTCTCCTGCAATGACTGACTTTGTAATTATGGTTGAAAAGGTTGGTACAATGTTTGTCACAGGACCTGATGTAGTCAAAACCGTTTTGGGTGAAGAAATTTCATTTGATGATCTTGGAGGAGCAATGACACATGGTTCAAAAAGTGGTGTTGCACATTTTGTTGCAGAAAATGAATACCAATGCATGGATTATATCAAAAAATTAATTTCATACCTTCCTCAAAATAATACTGAAGCCCCACCAACAAATTGAAACTGATGATGATCCAAACCGAATGGATCATAACTTGATCAATATTATTCCAGAAAATCCATTACAACCNTACGACATGAANGAAATCATAAACTCTATTGTTGACAANCATGAATTCTTTGAAGTACATGAATTATTTGCTCCAAANATTGTAGTGGGTTATGGAAGAATGAATGGTAAAGTAGTNGGAATTATTGCAAACCAACCTATCCATCTTGCAGGTGCACTTGACATTGATTCCTCAAACAAAGCTGCACGTTTCATTCGATTTTGTGATTCATTTAATGTTCCAATAATTACTTTGGTGGATACTCCTGGATACATGCCAGGTTCTAATCAAGAACATAATGGAATCATTAGACATGGTAGTAAGTTACTTTATGCATATTGTGAAGCAACTGTTCCAAGAATTACCTTAGTTATTGGTAAAGCATATGGTGGAGCATACATTGCAATGGGAAGTAAGAATCTTAGAACTGACATTAATTATGCATGGCCAACTGCTAGATGTGCTGTATTGGGCGGTGAAGCTGCTGTAAAAATCATGTATAGAAAAGATCTCAGTGAAGCTGAGGATGCTGAAGCACTAAAGAAACAATTAATCGATGAATTTGCAGAAAAATTTGAAAATCCTTACGTTGCAGCATCTCATGGAACTGTAGATAATGTAATTGATCCTGCTGAAACAAGACCTATGTTAATTAAAGCACTTGAAATGCTCGAAAACAAAAGAGTAAAACAATTACCAAGAAAACATGGAAATATCAACCTGTGATTAAAGATGATTGAAAAAGTACTTATCGCAAATAGAGGAGAAATCGCTTTACGTGTTATTAGAACATGTAAGGCACTAGGAATTAAAACAGTTGCAGTTTATTCTGATGAAGATTATAATTCAATGCATGTAAAGCAAGCAACTGAAGCATATCATATTGGAGAAGCAGCTCCTGCAAAATCATATCTTAATCAAGATAAAATTCTTGAGGTGATGCTCAAATCTGGAACAGATGCTGTACATCCTGGTTATGGCTTTCTTTCTGAAAATGATGATTTTGTAAATTTATGTGATAAAAATAAAATTACCTTTATTGGTCCTACTGCAGAATCTATGGATCTCTGTGGAGATAAAATGAAATGTAAAGCTGCAATGCTTAAAGCAGATGTTCCAACAGTTCCTGGAAGTCCTGGTTTAGTAGATGATGCAGCTGCTGCAGAAAAAATTGCTAATGAAATTGGCTATCCTGTAATGTTAAAATCAGTTTATGGTGGTGGAGGTCGTGGAATTAGAATTGTAACTAATGATAAAGAATTACACGATGGATTTGAATCCGTTACTGGTGAATCTATTGCAGCCGTAGGTAAATCTGCAATTCTAGTAGAAAAATATCTAGAAAAAACACGACATATTGAATATCAATTTGCTCGAGACACTCATGGAAACACTGTTCATATTTTTGAAAGAGAATGTTCTATTCAAAGACGTAATCAAAAATTAATTGAACAAACTCCTTCCCCAATCGTTGATGAAGAAACTAGAGCCCGTGTAGGTGAATCTGTTTGTAGAGCTGCTGATGCAGTAGGTTATACCAATTTGGGTACTGCAGAATTCTTGAGGGCTGATAATGGAGAATTTTATTTTATTGAAATTAATGCTAGATTACAAGTAGAACACCCTATCACAGAATTTGTTTCTGGATTAGATTTGGTGAAATTACAACTAGATATTGCAAATGGTGAGGCAATTCCATTCAAACAAAGTGACCTCAAAATGAATGGCTATGCTATTGAATGTAGAATAAATGCAGAAGATACTTTCTTAGATTTCGCCCCCTCAACAGGACCTGTTCCTGATGTAACAATTCCTGCAGGACCTAGTGTTAGATGTGATACCTATCTTTATCCTGGATGTACTGTTTCACCATTTTATGATTCACTTATGGCAAAACTCGTTACTTGGGGACAAACATTTGAAGAATCTAGAACAAGAATGCTTGCTGCATTAAATGATTTTTACATTCAAGGTGTTGAAACTTCTATTCCATTATACAAAACAATTCTAAATTCTGACGAGTACAAAAATGGAGATCTTTCCACAGACTTTCTAAAACGTTATGACATGATTGATAGATTGACTGCAGATCTCAAGAAAGAAAAAGAAGATAAAAGTGAGGCTGCATTAGCTGCTGCAATTATTCATTCTGAATACTTTAAGAGTAGAGCACAAAACAGCACTACCAATAACGCTAATTGGAAATACAAATTGGATTGATGAAAAATGGATTATAAAATACAAGATATTGAAAAATCATTTGAAGGAAAAATATTAGAAAATTTAGGAAACAATGATTATGTAATTAAGATTAATGATAACGAGCATAATTTAAAAATCATTACAATGAATTCAAACGGAATTGAATTTATTCTAGATAATACATATCACAAAGCAAAATATCTTGAACAATCAACAAATGAAATGAATATCGTAATTGACAATGTTCCAATTACTCTAAACTTACATACACACTTTGATGAAGTTGTTTACAAAAATTCAGGTGGAGGTGGTACAGGCAATGCACAACTAGCTTTGAAAAGTCAAATTCCTGGAAAAGTTGTATCAATATCTGTTGCAGAAGGTGACTCTGTAGCTAAAGGAGATGTTGTTTGTACTTTGGAATCCATGAAAATGCAAGTTGCTATTAAATCTCATAAAGATGGAGTTGTAAAAACAATAAAAGTAAAAGAAACTGGAACTGTTGCAAAAGGCGACGTTGTTGCAGAAATAGAATAATTTTTTTATTTTAAGAAATTTTTAATCTCTTCATAGTTTGGTTCTTTCAATGGATCTTCTGAAACCCATTTGTAACCAATTTTCCCATCTTCCATAATTATAAACACAGAACGCTTTGCTGCATTGTAATCTTTAATGTGTAGTAGATCTGGCATTAAAATATCATAATTTCTAATTGTTTTACTTGTGTAGTCCCCTAATAATGGAAAGTTAAAGTTGTGTTTTTCTGCAAATGCTTTGTTTGCAAATGGACCATCATTGCTAATTGCAACTATTTGTGCACCAAGATCTGATATTTCTTGCCATGAGTCTCTAAATGTACATAATTCTGTCTCACAAATTGGAGAACTAGCAGCTACAATGAATGATAATACTATTTTCTTTCCTTTAAATTCCTCCAAAGTCCGTAATTTCAGATCAGTATCTGGAAGTTCAAAATCAGGTGCAATATCCCCTATATTTGATGACATAGCACCATTTTGATAATGTTCTATAAAGTACTTTAGAAAACTAAGTCTTTTTGAAAGCAGATCAAAAAAAGGAAGGATACCTTTTTATAAAAAAATCAGAGTCAAAAGCCATATTGGTCGGGGAATTAGCGGGCAATTACAGCGCCATTGTATTGATGTTCGGATTTGCAGTAGCTGCAATGGCACCTGCATTGGTAATCTCTAGGATGATTTCACCTAGAAAACGAAGTAACCCTGTCAAGTTTTTGCCAATGGAATGTGGTCAAGTACCATCAGGAGAAGGAAGGACTCATTTTATGATGCAGTATTATCCTTACATTTTGATGTTTGTTGTATTTGATGTCATGGCAATTTTTTTGTATGCATGGGGAAGTGCAATTTTAGAACTTCCAAAGAGTGCAACTTTACCAATGATGGGATTTTTAGCTATTATGTTTGGTGCAATGGCATTTGCATTGTACCAATCAGGGAGAAGAAGAATTTGGTAGTTTTTTATGTACATGATATTTGTCAGGAGATGAGAAAGTTTGCTTAAAGATCTAATCACTCCAGAAAATGCAAATGTCTTTGTAGGAAAATTAGGTGATATTTTAGAAAAAGCAATTGACAAACCATTAGGTTATGCAATTAATTGGGGTCGAATTTGGTCTCTTTGGCCTGTTCACATTGAAACAGCTTGTTGCAGTGTTGAATTTGGTGCAGCATCAAGTCCTAGATATGATGTTGAAAGATTTGGTATCATTGAAGCATTTGGATCACTAAGACAATGTGATCTAGTTGTAGTTCAAGGTACTATTACAAGAAAGATGGCACCACGTCTTAGATTAGTTTATGATCAAATGCCAGAACCAAAATATGTAATTGCTATGGGTGCTTGTGCAATTACTGGAGGATTGTATTTTGATTCGTACAATGTACTTCCAGGAATTGATGGAATAATTCCAGTTGATGTTTACGTTCCAGGATGTCCTCCTAGACCTGAAACTCTAATTCAAGGATGTATTTTGTTACAAGAGAAAATTAAGAGAATGAAAGCTAGGAAGTTTGTATAATGAGTACTGATACTAAAACATCTACAACAGATGTACCATCTGAAGAAAAACCAACAACAGATAAACCAGTTGCAAAAAAGCCTGAAGAAAAACCAGTAGAATTACCTGCATTTGAGAAAGGCATTTCTGATAAAATCACTGAAAAATTTGGAGATAAAGTTGAAGTTGCTTTTGTAAAAGAAGATAGAGTTAGAATTAATGTAAGTCGTGAAAACATACATGATGTTGCTGAATTCATTCGTGATGGATTAAATTTTGATCATGTAGAATCTGTTTCAGGTGTAGATTACCCTCAGGATAAAGAAATTGAGGTTGTTTATCATATAGGATCTTATTCTGATTCTTCATTAGCACGACAAATTCTTGTTTTAGCTACTAGAGCACAACGAGAAGAAAACCCAATTCCTGGAAATGATGCAACAAAACTCCCAACTCTTAGAGATATATTTTACAGTGTAGAATTTCATGAAAGAGAGATTTTTGAAATGTTTGGAGTTTTCTTTGATGGTCATCCTGATAATAGACGATTACTTTTGCCAGAAGATTGGGCAGATTTGCCACCACTTAGAAAGGACTTTGCATTAAAGGGACGATAAGAATGAACGAGATAATGCCCGGACTAGCACTCCAAAAAGTTGACGAGAGAATTATGACTCTTAATGTTGGACCACAACATCCAGGTTCTGGCCATATGAGAATTATTGTACAAATTGATGGTGATATATTGTTGCATGTGATCCTGATCCTGGCTATGTTCATCGTGGAGAAGAAAAGATGGCTGAATATAGAAATTATATTTTAAACATTCCTCATTTGGAAAGACCAGTAATTCACGATTCTTGTAATGTGCTTTATCCATATGTTTTGGGAGTTGAAGAAATTCTTGGAATCGAAGTTCCTGAACGTGCAAAATATGTCAGAGTAATTGCATCTGAATTAAATCGATGTATCTACATAATGTATTGGCTTGCAATTTATGGAATTTTCTTAGGACATTCTACAATGTTTATGTGGCCTGCAGGTGATCGTGAATTCTTAATTGATCTCATGGAAAAAATGACTGGTGCAAGAGTAACACATGCACANTTTGTTCCAGGTGGAGTTAGAAATGATTTACCNGCAAATTTTGAAGATGTTTGTTTACGTCAAGTAAANTATTTTGAAAAACGTATCAAAGAATANNCTGCAATTTTTTATGATAATCCAATTTTGATTGCAAGAACTAGAGATACTGGTNTTTTATCTANACAAGATGCTATTAGACTTGGAACTACTGGTTCTGTTCTTCGTGCAAGTGGTGTAGATTATGATCTTAGAAAGAAAGAACCTTACGATGCTTATGATGAGTTAGATATTCACACTAATGTAATGAAAGAAGGGGATTCTTATGCAAGATCTAAAATTCCTTGGCTTGATATGCTGGAAAGCTGTAATATTATTAGACAAGCATTACAAAAAATGCCAAAGTCTGGTTCTGTTAGAACAAAACTTAAACCAAATCCAAAAGGAAAAGGAGATCAAACAGTATACAAACGTGTAGAGTCTGGTAGAGGTTCTTTGGGATGCTATATTGTCTCTGATGGTAAAACAGAACCATATAGACTAAAACTAAGTGTACCTTCTTTTAGAAACTTAATTGCATTGCCTTATCTTCTCAAAGGTGAAAAACTTGGTAATATGCCATCTGTTTATTGGAGTCTAAATTATTGGCCAGTGGAGGCAGACCGATAAATGTCAGTTATTGCACCAAAATTCAAACTAAGTGAATTTATCAAATCATTACTTGATAATGCATTTTGGGCAATTTTAATTCTAAACTTAATAGGAATTCCTGCAGTTTTCATGATTCTATTTGCAATTGAAATGCCAGTGATTAATGGCGAATTACTTACTCCATTTCTTGCGCTTTCATGGATAGCGGATCCTACACGTACCTTGCCTATCATTCAATCATTTATGGAAACTGACATGTTCAAAGTAATGGCATTTCCAGGATTTGGTTTTGCAGCATTGTTAGCTGCTGGAACAATTTTTGTTGAAAGAAAGATGATGGCAAAATTACAATTAAGAGTTGGTCCTTTTTACTGTGGTAAAGTTGAAGGTATTTTACAACTGATGGGTGATGGGTTAAAACTTATTTCTAAAGAAATTATTATTCCAGCAAAAGCAGACAAACCAATTTTCTGGGCAGCACCAGTACTGTTTGTTGCAGCTGCAGCAGCATTTGTTGCACTAATTCCAGTTGCCCCAGGTTGGGTAGTTGCAGATGTTGATTTGGGATTACTTGCAGTATTTGCAGTAATTGGATTTTTCCCAATCATTACAATTCTCTCAGCATGGTCTGCAAACAGTAAATTCCCATTCATTGGTGGTATCAGAGCATTATTCCAAATGGTTTCATTTGAAATTCCATTAATTCTATCTTTGTTAGGTGTTGTAATTTTAACTGGCTCTCTTAATTTGTCTGAAATTGCTGCAAGTCAATCTAGTTTTCCATGGATTATCTTTTTACCTGTTGGTGCAATTGTATTTTTTATTACAATGCTTGCAGAATTAGAAAGAATTCCATTTGATTTACCAGAAGCTGAAAGTGAAATTGTAGCTGGTTGGCTAACTGAATTATCTGGAATGATGTATGGGCTTGTTCAATTAGGAACTTATTTGAAACTTTATGCCTTTGCAGCTTTGTTTGTTGTATTGTTTCTTGGTGGATGGAATGGACCATCAATNNTACCTCCATTCCCTGCTGAAATAATCACTGATGGAATTACAATGGGTCCNGTGACCCTCAAAGTTCCTGGATTACCTGTATTTTCTCAAGAGATGCTTAATGGTACACTTTGGTTTGTTCTCAAAACTGTGGGAGTAATATTTTTCATAATTTTACCAAGAGGTGTTTTCCCAAGAATTAGAGTTGATATGTTGTTAAATCTTGGTTGGACCAAACTTATTGGACTTGCATTCGTTAACATCTTTATTGCACTAGGCTTGCTTTACGCTGGAGTCTTGGGACCAGGAGGATTACAATAATGGGAACTGCTACAGGTATAATTCGTGCATTAAATTCTGGAATTAAACATCTTGCAATGAAACGATTTACTCTTAGATATCCTGAAGAGAAATTGAAATTTGTAGGTGATGGTTATCAATTTGATCCTTCCACTGGTGTTGGTATTGCTGGATTAAAGGGACGTCATATGTTGTTTCATGATCATTGTACTGGTTGTCAATTATGTTCTATTGCATGTGAAGGTGTTGCAGAAGCTATTGCAATGGTAAAAGTTCCAGAAGAACAAAAACAAAACAAGAAATCAATTATGCCTCAAATAGATTATGGCAAATGTGTTTTTTGTGGTCTATGTGTTGATGCATGTCCATTTTATGCATTATACATGACAAACGATTATGAATTATCTTCATTTTCTAAAGAGGGCCTAATCTACACTCCTGCGCAACTTGCTGTGAAACCATATGTAGCACAAGATAGTGAAATTCAAATTACTGCTAGAGGTGCAACACATGGCTGATGCAGTATTTTTAGCATTGTCTGTAATTACAATTGGATGTGCAATTGCTGCACTTGAAATGAGATCATTAATTTATGGTTCAATTGCTTTAATGGGAACTCTTGGTGGTATTGCTGGATTCTTTTTCTTATTGGATGCTCCATTTGTTGCATTATTCCAACTAGCAGTTTATGTTGGCTCTATCGCTGTTTTGATTTTGTTTACTGTTATGTTGGTAAAACGTGAACTCATATTCAAAAAAATTGAAGACAAGAGAAGAAAGTTTGCAGGCATTGGATTGATGCTTATAGTTATGGTATCATTGGGTGCTGTATTCTTAGATTCTGGAATTAAAACAATAACTACTGATGAACCCCCAGTTAATTTTAGGGATATTGGTGTAGACTTTGTTACCTATTATTGGCCTGCATTGATATTGATGGGATTAATTTTAGCAGGCTCTGTAACTGGAGCCTGGTATTAGCAAAACGAGAGGATGTGGAGAATGACCAGCGAGCTAATTGATTTTTCATTAGTTTCAGTTGCCCTATTAGGAATAGGCATTTACGGCCTTGCTGTAAAACGTAATTTCATTCGAATGTTATTTGCAGTAGAGATTATCATTAATGCTGCAAATCTCAACCTTGTTGCATTTGGTAGATTTTTGCCTCATAGTGGTGGTCAGACTTTAGCCTTATTTTCAATTGCAATTGCAGCAGCTGAAGTCGCAGTTGGACTTTCACTGATCATTGTAGCGTATCGTATGTATCAGAATGTTGATGTTGCAGACTTTAGGAGTTTGAAAGGATAATGGAATATGCATTATTACAAGCAGTTTTCCTGCCTTTGCTATTATCTCCAGTAGCATACATTATTGGAAGAAAAATGGGTCCTACTCCTGCAATGTGGTTTACATTTGCACTTTTACTATACACAACAATTCTTGTAATTAATGCAGCACTCTCTGGAACTGTAGAGGAACACTATCCATGGACCAGCCAGTTTGGAGAATTTGGATTCTTGTTAGATGGTTTGGCATCGCCATTTGCAATAATGATTTATGTTCTATCTACAATATTGGCACTTTACTCAAAACCATACATGCTTCACAAATTCCATGAACAATTTGAAGAAGAACAAAAAATCAATTCATCTACAGGTGGACAAACATCTGTCATTGAATCTTCTTCTCTTACAAATTATGTAAATGCAAAATCTGGACTTTACTTTGCACTTTATTTGGTATTTGCAATGGGAATGCTTGGAACAGTTCTTTCAACAAATTTGATTGAATTTTATATTTTCTTTGAAGTATGTTAATTCCTGGTTTCTTTTTAGTTGCTCTTTGGGGTGATGGTCCTAGAAGAAAGATTGGTTTAATGTTCTTGTTTTGGACTCATGCTGGTGCGGTAGTTTTACTATTAGGATTTTTGATGATTGGTCTATCCATTGGAAGTTTTGATTTTGCAGATATCAATGAATCAGAAATTCCACAAGATATTCTCATGTTATCTGCAGTTGCAATTTCAATAGGACTTGGTGTAAAACTAGCAGTCTTCATGTTCCATATTTGGCTTCCATACGTTCACGGCTCTGCACCTACTCCAATTAGTGCACTGTTGTCCCCAGCTATGATTGGAATTGGTGCTTATGGTATTTTCAGATTAATTGTTGAATTTTTACCATCAACTTTTGCGGATCTTGCAATATGGTTCCATATTTGGGGACTTGTTACTATGATTTATGGTGGTGCAATGGCACTGATGCAAGATGATTTGAAACGCATGCTTGCATATTCCAGTATCAGTCAGATGGGATATCTCTTGTTTGGTATTGGTTCGATATCGGTACTTGGTCTTGCAGGTGCTGAGATGATGTATGTAACTCACGCTATTGGAAAAGGTATTCTCTTCATGATGGCTGGAATTATTATTGTTAAAGTTGGAACTAGAAGTATCTCTAAACTTGGAGGCCTAGCAGGTAAAATGCCCATAACTGCAGTATGTGCAGTGATTGGTGCATTAACAATAATGGGTGTTCCACCAACAAGTGGTTTCATGGGAGAATGGGTTCTCTTTTTCGGTGCATTAGAAACTGCAATTGAAGAGGGTTCAACACTTAGAGCAGTAACATTTGGTCTAGGTCTTGTTGCAACAGCCCTTACAATGTCATACATGTTATGGATGTTAAAACGTGTATTCTTTGGAAAAACTCCTGAACATCTTGAAAATGTAAAAGAAGGTAGTTGGTATATGACTGCACCAATGATGGTGTTGGCAGGATTTTCTATTGTAGTTGGAATTTATCCAGATATTTTCTTCAAAACAATTATTCCATACATGAATGGAGTGTTGGGAGTTTAGATTATGGCATTTGAATCTGTAGGATTACCATTTGAAGTTGGAACTCTAAGTGCTTGGCTTGTTTGGATTTTACCATTTGCAGCAGCAATGATTATTCCTGGAGTTGGAAAATTATCAAAACATGCAACTGGTTATGTTGCAGTTGCATTTGCTTTGATGAGTGCATTATCTGCAGCAACCATGATTCCTGTTGCACTAGAAGCACATGAACTACATCATCAAGTCATGTGGATAGAATCTCTTGGTCTTAAGGGAGGTGTCTTGGCAGATCCGCTTTCAATTATAATGGCAAATGTTGTTGGATGGATTTCATTCCTAATTATGATTTACAGCACAGGATACATGAAAGGTGATAAGGACATCACAAGATTTTGGTTCTGGATGATGTTCTTTATTGGTTCAATGCAATTGATTGTACTGTCCGATAATTTACTTCAAGTATTCTTTGGATGGGAAGGCGTTGGACTTGCGTCGTATGCGTTGATCAGCTTTTGGTATCGTGATAAAAAGAAAGATCATGTTGGTACTGAAGGACGAACTGTTCTTGGCATGTTAGATTACTATTCTCCAACACATGCAGGTATGAAGGCATTCATCATGACCAAAGTTGGTGATGTAATGATGATTGCAGGCATGCTTTTGATATTCTTGTTTGCAGGTACTTTTGGATTTAAAGAATTAATGGGAGATCATGAATGGGCAATTGCCATGAATGCTCAGGGATTACTTGTTCCCGCATTTGTTTTACTCTTTGGTGGTGCGATGGGAAAATCTGCACAATTCCCATTAAACGAGTGG
>JGI26247J51722_1000713_pt1 | contig 13651 bp, 8 predicted proteins | sample SaaInlV_100m_DNA_2_FD_51722 | JGI IMG/M metagenome (IMG submission 51722)
ATGGTGATGGTTGTGGTGATGTTCATAAGTCGCCATCAAATCATTAATTTGGTCAGCAAATAAATCATTAAATTTTTCGTCTTTCAAAATTGATTCTGGCAGTCCTTCACAACAGATATGATGATACAAGCATAAAACCTGTGTTGATTCTTTCATAACTCTATGAAGATCATGAGATACCATTAGTACCGCACAATTTTGTTGTTGATGTATATCCTGAATGAGTTTATAAAGCTGCATCTGTCCATCAATNTCTAGATTTTGTGCAGGTTCATCTAGTATTAAAACATTTGGCTTATTGAGAAGTGCCCTTGTTAATAATACTTTTTGCAATTCACCACCAGATAAATTTTTTAAAGGTAATTTGAGTAGTTCCTTTATTCCTGTTAGCTCAAAAGTCTGCANCATAAACTCAGAATCTAATTTCTGATTTAAGGTTAGAAAATCTTTTACTGAGATTGGAATAAATGGATTTGCTGAAAAAGTTTGCGGTGTATAGCCTAGTCTAATATTATTCGTGTAGGTAATATCACCAGAGTCTTGCTTAATAANCCCCAAAAGAATTTTAATTAATGAGCTTTTTCCAGCTCCATTTGGTCCAATTAAAGTTACAAACTCACCTTTATGGAGTTTAAAGCTAACATCATCAAGGACATTTTTCCCATTATGACTTAGGCTTATATTATTGAGGGTAATGAGAGCATCAGACATCTTTATATTTTATATAACAATTTATACACAGACTCAATATATAAAGTTTGAAATATCAAATTNATAGCTCAGTTTTCAAGAACAAAAAACTTGGTTTAGATGTAAAATTTAAATATGACTCAACCACTCATTTTAGTTGACGGCTCAGCGTTTTTATTTCGTTCATACTTTTCAACTATATCTCAGAATCTAACCAATGATAGTGGTTTCCCTACTGGCGCTATGTTTGGCGTCGTGAATGCCATTAAGCATTTACAAAGAAAGTATCAAGGCGCTAAAATCATAATGGTCTTTGATGCGAAAGGCTCCAATTTTCGTCACCAAATGTTTCCTGACTATAAGGCAAATAGGAGTCCTGCTCATGATGACTTAATCATTCAGATTGAACCCTTATATAAAATTATTCGCGCAATGGGGTTTCATTTCTTGTGTGAAGAGGGTGTTGAGGCAGATGATGTAATTGCTACATTATCAAGATTTGCTGCTAAAAGTGGTATTGAGACAATTATTGCCAGTGGCGATAAAGATCTTTTCCAACTTGTTGGTGGAAATATTAAGCAATTAGATATGAAGGGTAAGCTATACAGCGAAGCTGAAGTTGAAGAAAAAATGGGAGTAAGGCCTAATCAAATTTTAGATTTATTAGCTTTAACAGGGGATTCTGTTGACAATATCCCAGGCGTCCCAAGTGTAGGACCGAAGACCGCAGCAAAGTGGCTTGAGCAATATTCTGATATTGAGGGTGTCAAAGCGAATGCTGAAAAGATTGGTGGCAAGGTTGGAGAAAAGCTTAGAGAGTCTTTCGATTTATTAGATCTTTCGTATAAATTAGTCCAACTTAAGTTTGATGTTCAGCTACCTTTTGATATTCTAGAAGATGAGCCTGGAGAAAATACTGAAGAATTGATCGCTCTTTATAAAGAGTTCGGCTTTTCAATGTGGTTAAAGCAGTTAGATGAAAAGAAAGTGTCTGCTCACACTGCTTCACAAGAAAAAGAGACAATAGAGTCTCCAAACATTGACACTAAAATATCGATGGATGACTATACTCAATCATTAGTTCTTGCTGAAGATGAATTTACATTGTTATTGTCGAAGTTATCTTCTTCTAAATCTTTTGTATTTGATCTTGAGACAAATAGTCTTGACTATATGGAGGCTAAAATTGTTGGATTCGTTTTCCTTGTTGAAAAAAGCAGTTATTACGTACCCGTTGCTCATGATTATTTAGACGCTCCTGTTCAGCTTTCAAGATCTATGGTGCTGAACTCCCTAAAGTCAATTTTAGAAAGTAAGACGATAGGCAAAATAGGCCAAAATTTAAAGTACGATGCCCATGTCTTAGCTAATGTGGATATTGAACTCAATGGAATCATTGATGACACCATGCTTAAATCTTATTGTTTAGACTCAGTAGCAAGTCGTCATAATATGGATGACTTGGCGTTGCATTATTTGAACCACTCAACAATCCATTATTCAGATGTTGCTGGAAGTGGAAAAAAACAATTAACTTTTAATCAGGTGAATATTGATGAGGCAATGCCATACGCCTGTGAAGATGTAATCATTACAAATGAACTTAATAATTTTTTTGAGATAAAACTTCAAGCCTTCCCTAAGCTAGTTGCGTTATATAAGAGTATTGAAATCCCTTTGATTAAAGTCATGCTTAGGCTGGAGAGGAATGGCGCACTTTTAGATGAGACGTCTCTATTTAATCAGCAAGTTGAGATCAAAGCTGAGATGGTTAAGATTCAATCACTAGCATTTGAGATTGCAGGTGATGAGTTTAACCTTGAGTCACCCAAGCAAATACAACAAATTTTGTTTAGTGAGGAGGGTTTTGGACTTGAGCCAAAAAAGAAAACAGCCAAAGGTCAACCGTCCACAAATGAAGAAGCATTAAAGCTACTGGATCATCCCTTGGTTGATCTAATACTTTCATATAGAACCCTGACAAAGTTAAATTCTACATATCTAGAAGCTCTACCTAAAAAGATTAATAGAAGAACGGGTCGTCTTCATACTTCCTATCATCAGGCTGTAACCGCAACTGGTAGACTTTCCTCATCAAAGCCTAATTTTCAAAATATCCCAATAAGAACAGAACAGGGTGCTCAAATTAGGTCTGCCTTCATCGCTAATGAAGGAAGCGTAATTCTTGCTGCCGATTATTCTCAAATAGAGTTGAGAATTATGGCCCATATTTCGGAGGATAAAAACTTAATTAAAGCATTTAATAACAATGAAGATGTTCATCGCTCAACGGCTTCTCAGGTCTTTGATACAGAAATTTCTAAGGTAACTAAAGATCAGCGTCGGAAGGCTAAAGCTATTAACTTTGGTTTAATTTATGGAATGAGCGCATTCGGTTTAGCTAAGCAAATTGATGTTTCAAGAACTGAAGCTAAACAATATATAGACGGCTACTTTGAAAATTATCCAGGTGTTCTCCAATTTATGAATGAGACAAAAGAGATGGCCAAATCTCAGGGATATGTGGAAACAGTATTAGTAGAAGGCTTTATTTGCCTCAAATCAACTCTAAAAATAAAATGCTTCAGCAGCATGCATTGAGAACCGCTATTAATGCCCCTATGCAAGGCTCTTCTGCTGATATTATCAAAAAAGCAATGCTTGACATTCAAGCTTGGATTGATAGAGAAGATTATGAGATCAAAATGTTTATGCAAGTGCACGATGAGCTAGTATTTGAGCTTAAAGCTGAAAAGGCCAATGAGTATGCAAATAGCATAAAATTAATGATGTCAAATGCTTTAAAGCTCCACATTCCACTTGAAGTTGATATTGGTATAGGATCAAACTGGCAAGAAGCTCACTAGCCTTAAAGTAGGCGCTTTAAAGTAGGCGCTGAAAGTATAATTTGAGACTAGATTGATATTGATTAAAATACTTTCCTAGAAAATAATAGAAATCATTCGTAAGGTTATATGAAAGAGCAATTACAAGACTTACTTAAAAAATGTATCAAGGANCTTATTGACAAAGGCCTAATCAGTGAGATGCCTTCAAAAGTAAGACTAGATCATACCAAAGACAAAAGTCACGGTGATTATGCAACTAATATTGCACTAATGCTCTCAAAACAAGCCAAAACGAGCCCTCTTGAATTNGCACAAATCATTGTTAATCAAATAGAGGAAGCCAATTTTATTAAAAAAACTGAAATAGCGGGCCCNGGCTTTATTAATTTTTTCCTTTCTGATGAATCTAGCACTTCAATAGTAAATGAAATTATTGAGCTGGGTGAAATGTATGGTCAATCAGAAATTGGTAAAGGCCAAAGTATTCTATTGGAGTATGTTTCAGCCAATCCAACTGGACCACTTCATGTTGGACATGGAAGGGGTGCCGCTTATGGCGCTACTGTGTCTAACTTATTAAGAAATATTGGTTTCAAGATTGATAATGAGTACTACGTCAATGATGCGGGCAGACAAATGGATATTTTGACTGTGAGCATATTTTTGCGATACTTAGCGCTCTGCGGAGAGACAGTNAGGTTTCCTGATAATGGTTACCAAGGCCAGTATATCAATGATATTGCCGTTGATATTTTTGATAAAAGTGGCGAGTCCTTCAAACAGAGTTCAGAGATATTTTTTGAGAACATTTGTAAAGATGGCCTTGAAGGCGGTGACAAGGAGTCTCATATTGATGAGTTAATTGCTAAAGCAAAAGNCTTATTAGAAGGCAATTTTCAGAATATTTTTCGAGCGGGTATTGAAAGAATACTGAGCGGCATAAAAGATGATTTAGCTGATTTTGGAGTACTCTTTGAAAAATGGTTTTCGGAACAATCATTGATTGATAGNGGCCTCTCAGAGTCCTGTATTACTAGACTTAAGGATACTGGGCATCTATATAAAAAAGACGGTGCACTCTGGTTTAAAACAACAAACTACGGGGATGAGAAAGATCGTGTTGTAGTTCGCGATAATGGAAATCACACCTACTTCGCCTCCGACATTGCATATCATCTGGAAAAATTAGATCGCGGCTATGACAAAATTATAAATGTTTGGGGGGCAGACCATCATGGGTATATCCCTAGGGTTAAGGCTTCCATAGAAGCATTGGGTCATAATCCTGATAAATTAGAGGTTCTATTAGTCCAATTTGCGAATCTATATCGCGGTGGCCACAAAGTTCAAATGTCAACTCGGAGCGGCTCATTTGTCACACTGGAGGATTTAAGAAAGGAAGTAGGCAGCGATGCAGCTCGTTTTTTTTATATTCTTAGAAAATCAGAGCAGCATATGGATTTCGATTTAGATTTGGCAAAATCAAAAACAAATGAGAATCCAGTCTTCTATATTCAATACGCTCATGCCCGCATTTGCTCTGTTTTTAGACAAGTAAATGAAAAAGGATTAAAGTTGAACCTAGCTGAAGCCAACTTATCCTTATTAACAGAAGATATTGAAAAAAACATTTTAAGAGAGCTTAGTCGCTATAAAAGTGTTATTGAATCTGCAGCGATTCAGTATGAACCCCATCAACTTGCATACTATCTTCGTGACTTAGCCACTCAGTTTCATAGTTACTATAATGCTTGCACATTTATTTTAGATGATCAAAACCTTACTCAAGCAAGGCTATCACTNATCCATGCTACGAGGCAAATATTATTAAATGGACTCTCTATTCTTGGGGTGGACGCTCCTGAGTCAATGTGAATGATCAAAAGCAAAGAGACCAAGCTTTAAATATAGAGGATTCATTTATTGTACAGGCTCCTGCAGGTTCAGGAAAGACTGAGCTGATTACGCAGAGATATTTGAAATTACTAGGTTTTGCCGAGGAACCAGAAAATATCTTAGTGATGACATTCACTAATAGAGCAGTGGACGAGTTAAAGCTTCGCATTGTAAGTGCGCTTAGTCAGGTAAAAATGCAGCCACCTGAGGAGCCTCATAAACTTAAAACATATAATCTAGCTGTACAAGCTTTAAAGCAGTCAAAGAAGAGAGGCTGGGATCTTGTAAGACACCCCTCACGCCTTAAAGTCATTACTATTGACTCATTATCCAACTTGATTGTTTCGAGGTTCCCTTCTCTTGATCAATTGATTCCGCCTAGAACAATAATAGACTCATATGAGTACGACTTTATCTATCATCAAGCGGCAGAAAACACCTTGCTATTGATAGACGATGAAGAATACAAATCAAGTGTTTCTTCAGTCTTACTTTATCTTGATAATCATGTCGATAGGTTTTACCGTTTAATAGTAGAGATGCTCGCTAAAAGAGAGCAGTGGCTCCCAAGGTTCTTCATTGACGGTGCTTTGGATGTTAAATCACTGGAGGTCATCTCACAAACTTTAATAGCTGATTATCTAGAAGCTCTTAGGGGGACTGCTCAAAAAATTCTTGGAGTTAATTTCTTTGGCTTATTGCAGGCCAGTAAGAGAGAAGATATTTCACAGATCTCAAAACTTCCAGGATCAGATCTTAATGATTTAAAAGATTGGAAAACTATTGCTGAAATTCTNATCACTAAAAGTTCAGGATCCTGGAGAAAGAAAATTGATGTAACAATTGGATTCCCAGCAGAACTAAAAGAGGAAAAGGCTCAATTAAAGAAGTTTATTGAAAGTTTAGATTCTGAATTTGAGTTAAAAAAAATGCTGAGTAATCTANATAATTTACCAAGCGTTCATTTTCCTGAGTTTACAAAAAAATCTATTACGAACATTGCTCAGGTATTAAAGTTAAGCGTTGCAGAGCTTAAAGTTATTTTTGATGNAAAAGGTGTTCAAGATTTCTCTGAAGTCAGTTTGCAGGCAATAAATGCGCTAGATACTNGTGAGGAGTTGAGTGACATTGCTCTGCTGCTAGACTATCAAATTAAACATATTCTAGTGGATGAGTTTCAGGATACTTCCTATTTACAATTAAATTTAATTCAAAAGCTTGTTGATGGTTGGCAGAAGAATGATGGCAAAACCATTTTTTTTGTTGGTGATCCTATGCAGTCTATCTATAAATTTAGAGAGTCACAAGTTGGAATATTTCTTGAGGTCGTCAAAAGTGGAATTGCCAACCTTAAAATTATACCTTTGATTCTTAACACTAACTTTAGATCAACTAAAAGCATTGTCTGTGAAAATAATGATATTTTTGCCAAAATTTTTCCAAATGATGATGATTTAATCGTAGGCTCTATTCATTACTCAAAGTCTGACCCAGCATCCAAAGTAGAACAAAAAAACGCTATATCTTTCTATCCTTTTGGTCCAAATCAAGNCCGAGAAGAGTCAGAAGAAATAGTAAGAATTATTAAAGAATCACTCCTCAATAACCAAGAGAATGAAGTAGCTGTCCTTGTTAGATCAAGGTCTCATTTAGGCGAGCTTAGTTCTGCGCTTAAAAAACACAATATCAATTTTGAATCAATAAAAACTGAATCTCTTCGATCGAATCTTTTTACAAGAGATTTATTGAGTCTAACAAGAGCCCTTCTAAGCTTGAGTGATAAGCTTGCATGGCTTTCAATTCTTAGAGCTCCTTGGTGTGGTCTTAGACTAAAAGACTTGCTAGTTCTTAGTCAGTCATCAGATCAAACAATTTTAAATCAATTAAAGAATTTGGATTCGGTGCAAAATTTGAGTACTGATGCTATCAATAGGAGTNGACATATTTACCTAGCTACTAAAGAGGCTATTTTGCTTGAGGGTAAGTTTTCTTTTGTTGAGCGCTTTTCATTTGTATTAGATCAGCTTTGCAAAGACAAAGAGTTAGACGAGCAAGAAAAAAGTATCAAAACCCAGTTTCTGAAATTGTTAAATCATTGTGAGTCAAATCAGGTGCTGAATACCAAAACGATTGAGTCAATGCTTCAAGATTTATATGCACCATCAAGAAGTGCAAATATAAAGTTAATGACAATTCATCAAGCTAAGGGTTTGGAGTTTCATACAGTCATTATTCCTGGACTAGGCAAAAAGGGCAGGAATGATAATCTTCAATTAATGCAAATTCAAGAGTTTTCAGATAATAATGTATTGTTGGCTCCTATTAAGCCAACCTATGAGGACAGTGAGAGTGAGACATACTTGTACTTGCAGCATCTAAAAAAGCAGCAATCACACTTTGAGTTAATGAGGCTCCTCTATGTGGCAATGAGTCGGGCCAAAGACACAGTTCATTTATTGGGCGCTATCTCAAAAAATGGAAGGCCTACAACCGGTTCATTTCTATCATTACTAGGCAGTTATTATGAGAAAAATTTGGATACTGTAAATGTTCAAAATCAAATCAATCTAGAGATAGAAAAAGCCCCCAAACTGATTCGCAATAAAACATTAACGCCACCTTTAGAGAGAGAGGAAAGTTATATTGACAAGTCAAATAACAACCCAAAAACTTTTGATTTAATTTATCAAGGCACTCTAGGCACTATTGTTCACTACTACCTGGAGCATGCTGAATTTAATCCATCAACTTTGAGTATTGAGACAATGCTAAGAGAGAGGGGGGTGCCAACAAGATTACTCCACTCTTTATCTAATTTAATTTTAAGCCTTCTAGTAAATACTAGGCGTGATAATAACTTTGAATGGATTTTTAAGCACAGAGAGTCAACAGAGGTTGAGTCAGAATTTAGTGACTCAGCCCAAACCATTATTGTTGATCGATTATTTGTTGAGGATGGAGTGTTGTGGATTATAGACTTTAAAACTGCCTCTCTAAACGAGGGTGAAAGTATTAAAGCATTTATAGAAAGGCAAAAAATTGCTCACCACGCGCAAATCAAAAAATACAGTGACGTACTTGAAGCATTTTTTCAGCTTCCCTCAAAATCGGCACTCTATTGCCCAGCTGTTAGTCAGTTAATATTTCTTTGATTTTATTTGCTTAGAAAAATTGCTGGACAAAGCATTCAATTCCTCATATGATGAGAGCCAACTCTTAAAATAATTATTTATATGTCAAAGCAAAGTAATGATGTTGGCTGGATAGACTATGCCCAAAAGTATGGTGGTCGCGAAATACGAACTGTCAATCCGAATATTCAAAGTGGATCTACGGTGTTATTTAATAATTTTGAGGATATGCAGTTAGCTCTTGAGGGTAATTATCCAGGGGTTGATTATGGAACACATGGCTTGTCCACTCAGAAAGCCTTTGAAGAGGCAATTTGTAAGCTTGAAAATGGTCACAGAACTTATGCATTTCCATCAGGCATTAATGCAATAACGAATACTTTGATGGCTTTTACTCAAAGCGGCGATGAGGTTCTAGTTTGTGATAATGTTTATGGTCCAACCTCAAGATTTTGTCATAAGATTCTTGCGAAATATAATGTTAAAACAACGCATATTGAATCTAATATTGGATCTGAAATTAGTAACTATATTACTAAAAATACTAGGCTAATATTTCTAGAGTCTCCAGGTTCAAATACATTTGAAATTCAAGACATTTTAGAAGTTGTAAAGGCTGCAAAAAAAGCGGGCATTATGACAATAATTGATAGTACCTGGGCTACTCCTTTATATCTAAAGCCACTTAATCTTGGGGCTGATATTGCAATTCAATCNGTCACTAAGTATATCTGTGGNCACTCAGATGTTTTGATGGGCTGTGCTACAGTTAATAAAAAGTATGCTGACGAATTGGCAGACTATTTCAATACTGTTGAGAATTACACTAATCCTCAAGATTGTTATGTTGCGCTTAGAGGTTTAAGAACTCTTAAAGTTCGATTGGAAGCTCATGAGAAGTCAGCAAATGAGATAGCTCGGTGGCTTGAAAAACAGGATATTGTCGATTGCGTCATTCATCCTAGCTTAGAGTCACACCCTCAACATACTTTATGGAAAAGAGATTTTTCAGGATCATCTGGCTTATTTGCATTTACATTCAAAGAGTCTTATAGTGCAGAGAAAATTGCTCTATTTATTAATGCACTTGAAATGTTTGCTCTTGGTTTTAGCTGGGGTGGTTATAAAAGCCTGTTAACTGCAAGACCATACAAGAGAGATGGTCAATGGGTTCATGATGGCAAGCATTTAGTTCGTTTGAGTATAGGACTTGAAGATACAAACGAACTTATAAGGGATTTAAAACAGGGCTTCACACATTTAAGCTAAGTCGACTCTTGGCGCTCTATGATTATCCCTTTTGTCGTTAATAACAGTGATACGCTGCATATGCCTGAATCCAGGCAAGTAGTCGCATACTGCATAGTGCTGCGTTATCGATTGTCCCAAATAGCAATAGAGTTATCTTCCCAGTGAAACCTAACTTGGAACTCAGGTTTATTAATATGTTGAAATATAAATTGCAATACATGATCGCTCGGGCCTTGATTTTCATTAACAATATTTCGTGTAAACGACTGATTGACATTGATATATTTAAGACCGGATATTGGATGTGTCTCAATGACCTTATGAACTGCTGATCCAACAGTTTTGAGAGCATTATTAATTGACTCAACGCCACCTTCTTTATAATAATCATTGCGAAATGTTCCCATATCATGGATAGCCTCNAGTTCTTCTAGATAGTNTTTCCAGCCCTCTGGCAATTGATCATATGCGGCACTCATACTGGCCCAAAGGGTATCACCACCAACCTTAGGAACTTTGACGCCATGCAGTATACTAGCAAAAGGCGGATTTGATTTAAAAGTCAAATCTTTATGCCAGTCAGCAGTATCAGGTTTATTGTTTACATCATTCTTTAGTAAAACAATGCTTTGATAACCATCTACATGTGGATAAACGGGATGNCCTGGGTCAATTTCTCCAAGACTTTCTGCTAATTTAAGATGCGACTCTGGTGAAAGATTTTGATTTCTAAAAAAAATGACTTGATACTTAATAAGGGCATTATATATTTGCTCGACAGTATCATTGTTTAATTCATTATTAAGCGATACGCCTGAAATCTCAGCTCCAATTGAGGGTGTGAGTGGATTAACTTCAAACATTTATAGCTCCAAAACAATTTTTTGAATTATATTAGAAAAAAACTACCCATAATTAATCTTTTTTCTTTAACCACCATAATAGAAGAGCAAATTGCATAAAAAGTAATGGGATAACTGAAAGAAGAACAACCTCCCAACTAAAATTAAATACAAACCAGCCTGCTGAGAGAGCTGCAAGCGCTTGCAGACCAAACACTAGAAAATCATTAATGGATTGAACTTTAAACTTTTCATTCTCATTGTATGATCTAGAAAGTAAGTTTGTACCGCCAATAAATAGAAAGTTCCATCCTAGGCCGAGAAGCACTAAAGACCACCAGTAATTAGTAAGCGCATGGCTCGCAAAGGCAATAATTATAGATATAAAGAATAATACAACGCCCAAAAGCATCATTCGAGTTAAACCCATATATCGAACTATAATTGCTGTAAATAGTGAGGGAAGAAACATTGCAATGACATGACTTTGGAGTACTACCTTAGTATGATGAAGTGAGTGACCATCCATAACATGCATACTTACTGGAGTAGCAGTCATAATGAAGCTCATAACTACATACCCAGTTGTTGCAGCACAAACAGCAACTATAAAAGAACCTTGTTTGACAATCTCTAATAAGGGTCTTTTGGATTCATCTACTTGTTCTTTAAACTTTACAGGTGGCTGAAAAAAAGTCATCAGAATGAATGCAATTACAAATAGAAAAGCGAGTAGAACAAAAGACCCTACAAAGTCAGTTTCAAAATAATGTTTACCTAAAGTTGCAACTTCGGTTCCAAGAAAAGCAGAAACTAATCCGCCAAGAACAACAACCGCAGTTGCTGATGGTCTTTTTTCAGGTTCAACACTCTCAATTGCAGCGAACCGAAATTGCATCATCGTTGATACGCTAGCTCCGAGACAAAAGCTTGAAAAACTAAAGAGAAAAAACATTTCTTTAGTAATTGAAAAAATACAAAGAGAAATCAACAAAATTGTATACAGACATGCACTTAAAAAAACTTTTTTTCGGCCGAATATTGACATCAGTTTTATCACAGGAATAACACTAACCGCAGTTCCTACAACAATAGTTGCAACAGGTAAAGTTGACAAGCTTTTTACTGGAGAAAGGTCACTACCGATAATTCCTGCAACAAAAACTATAAAAACACTGAGCGACATAAACAAAGATTGACAAGCCGTCAATATCCATACATTTTTTGGTAGATCTAACATTAAGATGTATCCTTTATGAGACAGACTTTATTTCTTAAGAGGGCGTTTCCATTTACTAATTGTCGATTGTTTATTTCGACTCAGTGTGAGTTTATCGTCTGGCGTATTCTGAGTAATAGTAGAGCCAGCACCAATCGTTGCATTTTTGCCAATCACTACTGGCGCTACTAGTTGACTGTTAGAGCCNATAAAAGCGCCATCCTTAATCTCCGTTTGAAATTTATTGACGCCGTCATAATTACATGTGATGACTCCAGCACCAACATTCACATCGNTACCTATTTTGCTGTCACCAATGTAGCTTAAGTGTGAGACTTTTGAATTATTTTGAATTGACGATTTTTTTACTTCAACAAAGTTGCCAATTTTTGAATGATTACCTATCTTTGTTTCAGGACGAATTCTTGCAAAAGGACCAATNCTTGTATTTGATCCAATGACAGCATTGTCAATAATTGAATTAGGCAATATATTAGAATTATCGCCGATTTTAGAATCTTTTATGATACAGTTCGGCGAAATTAACACATTTTTACCTAGACTATTATCACCTTCAAACACTACATTGACATCTATCACGCAGTCATTTCCAAAGTTTAAGTTACCACGACAATCAAAACGCTTTGGATCCATAATAGTAAGACCCTCTAACATTAAATTATTAGCTTTATCTTGTTGNTATACTCTTTCAGCTTCAGACAATTGAGTTTTATCGTTAATACCCATGACCTCTGTAGGACTCTCACATATAAATGAGGCAATATTAACATTATCTTTGACTGCTTTTTCAACAATATCGGTCAGATAAAGCTCACCTTGAGAATTATTTGGTTCTAATTCTTTTAAATATTTTATTAATAGTGTGCCTTTGATTGCCATGATTCCTGTATTAATTTCTTTGATCTGAAGTTCATCTTTACTCGCATCTTTTTGCTCAACAATTGACAGAATGGAATTTTTTGAATCTCGAATAATTCTGCCATAACCATAGGGATTTTCCATAATGACGCTTAATAAGGAAAAGCCTGAAGGCTCGGCTCTACTGGCTAATTTTTGAAGTGTCTGAGTTTTGATAAGTGGCACATCGCCATATAAAATCAAACATAGCGACCNCTCATCTATGTATGGTATTGCCTGTTGAACTGCATGACCAGTTCCAAGCTGTTCTTTTTGTTGAACCCAATTTATTTCTTGACCAATGGTTTCATTTTTGACTGAGTTGGAATTGTGTCCAACGATTACATTAACAGAATCAACGATTGGTTTTGATGAGTCAATCACATGTTGAAGGAGGCTCTTGTTGCCAACCTTATGAAGTACTTTGGCAATATTTGAGTTCATGCGAGTGCCTTGTCCAGCACCTAATATAATGGCAGTATTCATTTTAGTTTGGCTTAGGTTATATCTCGAAATACTTGGTACTAAGAAATAATTAATTTAGATTTTTTGTATAATGTTACCCTTTTATGTTCTTAGACTCCAAATTTAAACTACATTTGTNATAAGGATGAAATATTGATACTTTATNATGATAATTTTTTTTAGTTAAATTAACTTATTCAAGATGAAAAAAAAATTAATTGCAGAATTGCTTGGCGCTTTTATTCTTGTTTTTGCAGGAACAGGCGCCATTATTATTAATGATATCACTAATGCAATCGGGCACGTTGGAGTTGCTTTAACCTTTGGGTTTGTTATTGTTGCATTAATCTACAGTTTTGCACATGTCTCAGGTGCTCACTTCAATCCAGC
>JGI26247J51722_1000719_pt1 | contig 13542 bp, 15 predicted proteins | sample SaaInlV_100m_DNA_2_FD_51722 | JGI IMG/M metagenome (IMG submission 51722)
CAACCACTCCTAATATTAAAAATAAGGATGTGATTTTAAGATTTTTTTTCTTGAAATCCACAGCGATTTAACTAAAGCAATTAAATCTATTTCATCTTCGGCAATTTCTTTGTTGCTCATAGTTTGTTAAATTATAAAGATCGAATCATTACAGTTAAGGTAGCGAGAGTTGAGGTTAACCCTATTATTTCTGCTAGACTAGCTTTCTTGCTGTCAGGTAATTTTTTAGGCACGACAACCTTAGCTCCCGGCTCTAATTTTGGCCATAAATTCCAGAACAATAGCTTTTTAGCGGATTTAATATTGCCATTTTGATAAACAACAAAAACCCCTTTTTTTCTAGCAGATTCTTTAAAACCCCCAGCTCTTTGAATAGCCTCAATTATTGAAAGGCCTTTTTCAAAAGTTAAGACTGTTGATTGTCCAACTTCTCCAGTTACTTCAATTGTGTTATCTATTTTGGGCACGAAAATAATATCTTCACTTTTTAAAACAACATTATATTTCATGTCTTTTCCTGAAGTTTTAAAAAGAGAAACAACATCTACTCCAAATTCAAGAAATTCTTTTTGCGGGGCTCACTTCAAATCCTAAAGAATCTTTTTCATCAAAAGCCTCTTCAATTATTTTTTTAGAAGCATTAACTCTTTGGATTTTAATTCCGTTAAGCGCAGCATTCTCTAAAACCCCTCCTGCGTCATTCAATAAATCGTATAGACTATATTTTGAGTTTAAAAGAGCGTAAGTGCCGGGGGTTTTTACTAGGCCAGTAATCTCAACAAAAGCAGACTCTATTAATCCTTCTTTTTTTCTTACCACCACTAGATCTCCACTTTTTAATAATGGATTTGAGTCTATAGAACTGGAATTAAAATTTTCTCTTAAGCTGGAAGTTAAAGCCAAAAACGGCTGTTTTCCAGTTTTATCATAAGAAGCCCTGTACAGGTCAATTAAGTAAGAGTCTCCGTCTTTTTTTAAGCCATCAGCCAGTAAAACCAAATCAGCCACAGTCATGCCCTCATAAAAAAGAAAATCCTCAGGCGAATTAACCTCTCCTTTTATTGTCACAGATAATTCGTCCTTAAGAGTTTTTTTAGAAAAAACAAGAACCCTATCATTTGGCAGAAGGGCTATAGTTGTTTTTTTAGAAAGAACTTCGGAAACAGAGAAAGAAACCATGCTTTGTTCTTCCCCGTCAATTTGACGATAAATCACAGCTCTTGACAATAAAGCATCTTCTTTTGGCCCTTGTGCTATAGACAAAAGTTTGCGAACGGTTCCAGAAGACTCTAGCATATAATCTCCAGGAATATAGACAGCACCTTCAATAGAAACTTTGTTGGTGTATCTGTCGGCAATCGGCTTAGCCTCAATAATATCCCCGCCTTTTACTAGAGAAGTCTCATAGTCATTTGAATTCACGGTTCTAATAGATTTATTGATGCCAGAAATAGATTTGATAAAAATCTCATCTTTATATGCAAAAGGGCCAAAACCGCCTGTATAAGACAACAAATCATGAATTTTTTCACCATCGATAAATTCAAAAACTCCAGCAGTTTTAAACTCACCATTAATAAAAACTCTATTCTTGTAAGGGGGGACTAAGATGACATCTTGATCTCTCAGTGTTATAGAAGGGAAAAGACCTTTCACAAAATAATTATATAAATCTACAGACTTATAAACTTTCCCGTTTCTAAGAACCTGGATGGCCCTAAAGCTTCCATTTTCAGTTGGGCCTCCAGCAGCATAAAGCGCATTTAAAACAGAGATCATGCTACTAAGTGTATAAGTGCCTGGCCTTTCAACTGAGCCAACGATATTAATGATTATCGACCTACTTTTAGAAAGGCTAACATTAAAAAAAACTTTTTGATAAGATTCACTTGAAGAACTAATGCCAGAATAAATTTTTGATAAAGCCGTCCCAATTTTTTTCTTAGCACCTAACAGAGTGAGCCCGCTTACATAAACTGGTCCAACACGATCTATTTTTATTGTTCCTTCGCGAGTAATTTCAAAAGCGTATTCGTTTTCCGAAGCCCCCCAAACAGAGACCTTTAGTTCATCTCCTGGGCCTAGCTGATAATAGGAAGGAGTAGCAATATTAATTTGTGGAGACATGCCAGGATCGTCTTGCTCTTTGGCGTTGTTAAAAAAGCTCATGCCAAAAATATTAAGACCTAAATACTTTTCTTCTTCTTCTTCTTCTTCTTCTTCTTCTTCTTCTTCTTCTTCGTTTGAGGAGCTAATTCCGAATATTGAAGAAAGATCGTTCGCTGTTTTATTAACAAGAGACTCTGTATCTTCCTTAGCAGTCTTTAGCCCTTTAATTCTTTGTTCAAATTTAGCGAGATCACTTTCGCTTGCTCCTTGAGCTCTTGCCAAAGTTTTAAGCTGAGAAAGAGAATAGCCCTGTTCTTGCGCTTGAGTCCAATAAGACAAAAGCTCTTGATCACTCATAAGCTCAAGCGATTTTATTTTATTTTGCGCTTGAGACAGAGAGCCTAAATCTTGACTATAAACTAGGCTTGAAACAAGTATTAAAACAACAAGAAAGATTTTTTTCATAATTAATTTTTAAAAGGCTTCGCTGGTTGAATCACAAGAATTCAACGCAAAGGCCATTAGCATGGTTTATCTTTAGCAAGCCAGGCTAAGCTTAGAGCTATTTAAAGAAAGTTTTAATTTAATTGAGTTAATTAGAAGTGTAACGGAATTTTCACCTATTTTTTCAACAACCCCCCTTTTGTTTTTAAACGGCCCAGATCCAATTTTCACTAAATCTCCATTACCCACATCAATAGATTCAGTGAAATTTTTTAAACAGTCTTTAAGCACCGTAATTTCATTATCAGAAATAGTCACAGGCGCCCCAAGGGCTTTAACCACATTTTTAACAAAAGGATTACAGTTCACCAAATCATAGTTTAAGGCAGAAAGCTCAAAAAATACATAACTAGATATTGCAGGAACACGCACTTTTTTTGTTCTGTCTGACCACGCTCTGCTTTCTATGTATTCAGGGACATAGGCATTAACCTTGCATTTTTCAAAATAATCTAAAGCTTTAAATTCAGATCTCGGCTTTGTATAGGCAGCAAACCAACACATAGTGTAAATTTATTTAATGCAAATATAAATATAAATATTTAAATGCTTAAAACCCTCTTTTATAATAGTTCTAAATATGCAATTATATTTTTAAAANACTGAAAGACAATAATTTAAAGGTTCTGTTTTAGCTATTANATATATTTTTATTTTAATAAAGATTAATTTTATTTTGTCTTGTTCTTAGTTTAAATTAGCAGAATGAACATTCTTATTATTGGCTCTGGAGCAAGAGAGCATGCCTTTTGTTGGAAAATTAATCAATCCAATCTTTGTGGAAAAATTTTTGTTGCACCTGGAAATGCAGGAACCTCAGAATTAGCAACCAATTTAGAAATATTGATTTCTGATTTTCAAGCCATTAAGAACGCAATTTTAATTAATCAAATAAGCTTAGTTATTGTTGGCCCGGAAATTCCTTTAATTAATGGGATTACTGATTTTATTGAAAAAGACTCAGAATTAACAAATGTTTTAGTTGTTGGCCCTTCAAGTCATGGAGCTAAACTTGAAGGGAGTAAAGAGTATTCTAAAGAGTTTATGGAAAGACACAAAATTCCTACCGCACCATATAAAAGCTTTAATCAAGACAAGCTAAAAGAAGGCATGGACTATTTAAACTCTATGACCCCCCCCTATGTTTTAAAGGCCGATGGCCCTGCTGCGGGAAAAGGCGTTTTGATTATTAATGACCTAAAAGAAGCTCAACTAGAATTAGAAAATATGCTTGTAAACAATAAGTTTGGCAACTCAGGACATAATGTTGTAATAGAGGGCTTTCTTGATGGCATTGAAATCTCTTGTTTTGTTTTGACAGATGGCAAGTCTTATATCACCCTTCCAAACGCTAAGGATTACAAAAGAATAGGAGAGGGAGATACGGGACTAAACACAGGAGGGATGGGGGCAATCTCTCCAGTTTCTTTTGCAAATGAAGAGTTTCTTTCTAAAGTTGAAAATAAAATTATTAAACCGACAATTAGAGGAATAGCCAAAGAACAAATGGACTACAAAGGCTTTGTTTTTATAGGAATAATTAAAGTGGAAAACGAACCTTTTGTAATAGAATATAACGTAAGAATGGGAGACCCAGAAACTCAAGTTATTTTACCAAGAATAAAAAGTGATTTTTTAGAAATGATGATAAGCACAGCAAATCAATCTCTTAATTCGATCAAATTAGAAGTAGACACAAATTCAGCGGCAACTGTTGTAATGGTTTCAGAGGGATATCCTGAAAATTATGAAAAAGAAAAGGAGATTGTAGGCATCCCTAAAGAAACAAAAGAGACTATAGTTTTTCAAGCAGGGACAAAAATGTTAAAAGGAAAAACAGTGACTAATGGCGGAAGAGTTTTGTCAGTAACTTCAATAGCAGAAAACTTTAAAGAAGCTTTAAAAAAATCATATAGTAAAATAGGAGGAATAAGCTATGAAAAAAAGTATTTTCGAAAAGATTTAGGATTTGATTTATAAAAAAGAATGAGCAGAAGTATCTTTGTCTTCTTCTCCAGATTTGTCAAACCCAGCTAATTGAGTCATCCAATAGACAAGCAAGGAAAAAATAATTAGAATAAAAGTAAAATTTAATCCATTTGCTAAAACCCAGCTTTTTAATTCTAAACTTCTTAAAAAGTCAAAGGGTATAAACAAAATGTCAACAAACAAATATTCAATTAAACCAAAAAATTCTTTCATTGTTTTTAATTTTCTTGACAAAAGTAATAAATAGAAAGCTTTTTACAATGGCAATCTGTGGAAATATAAATTACAGCATATTAAGTATATTTGAAACTAAATATAATATATATGTTTAGCAAGCAATGTTTCGAAATATTTGAAAAAAGTATAGCCGATTATCATATTAATGATTTGGTTGATCAAACCATATCTAATCCTTTTGACAAGAAACAAATAGAACATCTTTTATATCATAAAAATTGGATTGACACGGTTCAATGGCACTTAGAAGATTTAATAAGAGATCCAGAAATAGATCCAATAGAAGCTTTAAAACTTAAGAGGACAATAGATAGTTCCAATCAAAAAAGAACGGATTTAGTAGAGTTTATAGATGGCTATTTTTTAAACAAATACAAAAACGTTAATCCTAAAAATGGAGCAACTTTAAACTCCGAAACGCCAGCCTGGGCTATTGACAGATTGTCTATTTTATCGCTTAAAATATTTCACATGAAGGAAGAGGCCCATAGGAAAGACGCTAATAAACAGCATTTAGATTCATGTAAAGAAAAACTGACAATTTTAAAAGAGCAAAAAATAGATTTAAGCACCGCAATTGATCAATTAATTTTTGATATTGAATCAGGAAACAAATGCATGAAAACATATAAGCAGATGAAAATGTATAATGATGAAGAGTTGAATCCAGTTTTATATAATTTGAAGAAATAATACAATAATGATTCACCTATTAGTTTTAAGATTTTCATCAATGGGTGATGTGGCCATGATGACACCTTCAATTAGGTGTTTAATTCAAAAATATCCTGAAATTAAAATAACTATTGTTTCAAGATCTACCTATAAGCCTTTATTTAATGAATTTCAAAATTTTAATTTTTTTGAAGTAGATTTTAAAAAAAAACATAAAGGGCTTAGGGGGATAATTAAACTCTTTAAAGAGCTAACAAAACTAAAACCCACACATATTGCCGACCTACATTCGGTGCTAAGGACACATGTTCTGTATTGGTTATTTAAATTTAGATTTTATAAAATTAAAAGAATTGATAAATCAAGATCTGAAAGAAAAAAATTGTTTAGAAAGAAAAATAAGATTTTTAAACCTTTAACTCCGGTTCAGTATCGCTACAGTGAAGTGTTTAATTGTTTAGGGTTTAACATTGATTTAACCGCTCATGAATTTCCAGATCCGCTTAACATTAGTGCCGAAGACGAGATCGCTCATATTGAAAAATCGAAAAAATGGATAGGGATAGCACCTTTTGCTTCTTTCAATGGAAAAATATACCCGCTGGATTTAATGCAAAATATTGTTTCTTTTTTGCAAAGAGAACATCAGGTGTTTTTGTTTGGCAATGGAGAATTCGAGGTAAATAAATTAGAAGTATGGAACAAAGCCTTTTCTAATGTATTTGGCAGCTATAATCTAAATTCTCTTTTAAAAGAAATAGAAATTATTTCAAATCTAGATTTAATGATCTCTATGGACTCTGCAAATGGTCATATCGCAGCAAATTATAATATACCAGTTATTACTTTATGGGGATTAACACATCCTTTCGCAGGATTCTCCCCCTTCTTGTCTTTAAGCGAAAATATGATAGTTTCAAATCGTGAACAATATCCTCAAATTCCAACGTCAGCCTATGGAAATAAAACACCAAAAGGATATGAAGACATTATGAAAACTATCGAATACAAAGATGTAATAGTTAGGGCGCTGAAAATTTTAGAAAGACCTAAACATCATCATAATTGATTGTAATTTTTTTTGATGACGGAATAGCCTGACATGTTAAGACTAACCCCTCTTCTACTTCAGAATCTGTTAAAATATTGTTTTGAATCATATTAGCTGAGCCGGTAGTTATTTTTGCTATACAAGAAGAGCAGACCCCTCCTTGACAAGAGTATGGAACGTCAAGATTTTTTTGTAAAGCAGCATCTAAAATGGTCATTTTTTTAGGGATAGTAATTTCAAACACCTCATCATCATAATGAATTTGGGCTTGAGCGCTGTTTGAATTAAGTATTTTGTCAGAAGATTTTGTGTAAAACAATTCAAAGGCTATTTTCTTTTTATTGTAGCCACTGTTTTCAAGCGTCTCTACAGTGTTTTCAATCATTTTTTCTGGCCCACATAAATAAATTTTGTCAAAAGAAAGGCTAGAGTGTTGTTTTAAAGTATAACGGACAAAGCTTGAATCAATCCTGCCAAATGCTGCGTTAGAATTGCTTTCTTGACTATAAGTATAATAACAAAAAAATCTATCCTTAAAAGTGTTTTGAAACCGTTCAACCTCTTGTAAAAACATAGTGCTTGCCTTTGACTTATTTCCATAAGCCAAGACAAAACAATTGTTCGAGTTTGACAAAAGAACTTCATGAATAATGGAAAGCAAGGGGGTTATTCCGCTTCCTGATGCAAATCCACAATAATTTTTATGTTTATCAGTATTTTCAAAAACAAAACGCCCTTCAGGCTTGGAAACCTCTAGGGAATCACCTTCTCTAAGAGCATTATTTAGATAGTTAGAAAAAACACCTTTTGAGAGGGCTTTAACCCCAATTTGCAACAAGCCACTATTTGGGGAGCTACAAATAGAATAAGACCTTTTAATTAAATCACCCCCAATATTTGCCTTTAGCGTTAAGTACTGCCCGGCCTTAAAGAGGTAATGGGATTTTAAATTAATAGGGACACGAAAAGTTATAACGACAGAATCAAGAGTTTCTTGTTTTATTTTTTTTACAACAATGGAGTGAAAAGTATTCGCCATAAGGGATTTAAAATCTTAACAAAAGTAAAATATTTAAAAATAAAAAAGAACAGAAAAAAGACACTTACAAAATATATATATATATATAAACCAAGATGGAATGTTTAGTTTACGGTTAGTTTATATATTTGCTCTCATGATTTTTAAATTTATCTCGCTGCAATGGAAAGCTTTTTTTAGATCAGCTTCTTTAGGAGGAAACATGATTGCTAAAGTATTTACATGGTTTTTTTTATTATATTTTATTGTAATAACGACCGCCTTAGGACTTCTTTCATACAAGCTGATTACTGAAAATCTTGAAGTTGAGAACCCTCTTCTATTCGTAAATAAATACTTAATATATGCTTTTGCATATTGGATAGTGGTAAGATATTTCGCTCAAAAACCTCCTGTTTTAAACATTAGGGCTCTACTTATTACACCAGTTTTAAAAACACACATAGTAAGGTATGCTTTAAACAAATCTGTTTTTTCTTTTTTTAATATAATAGCTCTTTTTTATTTAATTCCTTTTTCACTTCTTTTATTTAAAAAGGGAGATTATGAGCCTTATGGGCTTTTGAGCTGGAATCTGGCTATTTTAGGATTAGTGTACATTACACATTATTTAAATATTTTAATTAACAATAACAACAAGATTCTTTATTCAATTGCTGCAGGGCTAATATTAATAAAAGGTCTTGAGTATTTTTCAATATTTGATTTTACCATTTACTCAGAAGCGCTGTTTTATTCTTTTTATGAAACGCCTTTGTTAGCACTATTACCCTGGGCCATATTGATTTTCGTGTATTATAGGGTTTTTGCCTTTTTTAAAAAAGGATTATATATTGACACTGGGCTGGAAGTTAAAGTCAAAGAAGCAACTTTACAAGATTACACATGGCTTAATAGATTTGGCAAACTTTCTACCTTTTTAAAAAATGACCTTAGGTTAATTACAAGATCAAAAAGAGCAAGAAGCACAGTTTTAGGAGGAGTATTTTTTCTTTTTTATGGATTTATTTTTATGTTTCAAGAACAGACTTTCGGCTCTTTTATGACCTTTTTTGCCTATATGTTTTCTTCTGGAGGATTTCTTTTTATGTTTGGAGCATACGTTCCTAGCTGGGATAGCCAATACTATCCGCTGATGATGTGTCAAAATATTCACTATAATGAATATTTGAAATCAAAATGGTCATTAGTGGTTTTGGCAACAGCCGTGTCAACGTTATTAGCATCCGTTCTTTATTCTTTTCAGGGGATAGAAGCGATTTGCGCTGTTATTGCTGGGGGAATTTACAATATAGGAGTGAACGGATACTTAACTTTATGGGCTGGAGCCTACACTAAGTCACCTGTAGATTTAAATTCCAATAAAAACCCATTTGGAGACAAAAAAGCATTTAATGTAAAAACGTTATTGATAACAATTCCTCAGATTATTTTACCTGTTTTAGTTTACTTTTTAGGCAGTCATTATTTTAACAATTTAATTGGTTGTGCCATGGTAGGCTTAATAGGAGTTTTGGGGTTGACTTTAAAAAACAAAATTTTTCAACAAATAGTTAAAACATATAAAGCAGAAAAATATTCAACACTTAATGCTTACAAACAAAATTCATAATCATGATTAGCTTTAAAAAGATTCTTAAACAATATTCTAAACAAACAGTATTAGACATTGATTCTTTAGACATTCCAAAAGGGCAAACCTTTGGATTAGTAGGAAACAATGGCGCTGGAAAAACAACGCTTTTTAGCTCACTTTTAGATTTGATAAAACCAACAAAAGGGAGAGTAATTAACAACGGAGTTGATGTAAGTCAAAGCGAAGATTGGAAATCATTTACAACTGCTTTTTTAGACGAAACCTTTTTGATAGGGTACTTAATGCCTGAAGAGTATTTTTATTTTATTGGAGAGCTAAGGGGATTGAACAAAAAAGAAGTAGATGCTTTTTTAGTTCAGTTTGAAGACCTGTTTCATGGAGAAATTTTAGGAGGAAAGAAATATTTAAGAGACCTTTCAAAAGGAAATCAAAAAAAAGCTGGAGTAATTGCCGCTTTAATTGGAGAGCCAAAAGTGGTAATTTTAGACGAGCCTTTCGCTAATCTTGATCCAACAACGCAAATTAGATTAAAAGCGATTGTTAAAGACATGTCAAAAAATAAAGACATAACGGTTCTTGTTTCTAGTCACGATATTCAAGATGTTACTGAAGTTTGCGAAAGAATAGTCTTGCTAGAAAAAGGCAGAGTAATCAAAGACATTGTCACAAGTCCACAAACATTAAAAGAATTAGAGTCATATTTTAAAGGGGAATAGATTTTAATTGCTTTATTTTTGAATATTCGATAATAAAAAACATTATTTTATGTTATTGAAGAGAAAGATTCAATCAACTGTGAAGCGCTATATATTCTTATCCTTATTTTTTATATGTTTTTTGTCTTGTTCAACACAAAAAAACAAAGCCTTAAACAAAGGGTATCATTCAGTTGTCTCTAGCTATAACGTTCTGTTTAATGGAGAAACGTCAATTGACGAAGGCTTTTTACAAACGCAAGAATCATTTGTAGATAATTTTTGGGAGATATTGCCGGTTGAGAAAATAAATATTTCAAAAGACATTATAACAGTAGATGGAATTGAAAATGATAATTTTTTAAAGGCTGAAGAGAAGGCGGCTAAAACCATTCAGAAACACTCGATGCAAATTAATAATGTTGAATATAATTCAAAAATAACCCAGGCCTACCTTCTTTTAGGTAGAGCAAGATATTTTGATCAGCGTTTTATTCCTGCTCTAGACGCCTTCAATCAGGTTTATAAACGAAATTTAGTTAATGAAGAATGGAATTTTTCTGTTATTTGGAAAGCAAAATGTAATATTAGACTAGAACAAGAAGAATTAGCAATAGAGCTATTAAAAACATTATTAAAAAAAGAAAAATTAAGCTCCAAAATTAAGACCGAAGCAAACGCAGGGATAGCGATGGCTTATTTACAGTTAAAAAAAAATGACTCAGCAATAAAACCATTAAAAATAGCCTCTTTAAATGAAAAGAATAAGCATAAGAAGGCCAGATATTTGTATATACTTGGACAGCTTTATGAAAAGAATAATAAGATAGATTCAGCCTATGCTATATTTAAAAAAATTGTAGACTTTAAAAGAAGTATCCCCAGAAACGTCTTTATAAATGCCAAATTAAAAATGTTACTATATGATCCTGTAAATGGCAACGAAACAGAGTTTAATAAAATTATAAAAAACATAGAGAATAAACCTTTTTTAGATAAGATATATTATGCATATTCCAAAACCTTATTTTCCAAAGACTCTATAAATAAAGCCACTCTATTTTTAAATAAGGCTATTAAAGAGAATGGCTCTGACAAAGAACTTTTAGCAAGAGGGTTCGAAAAACTTTCAAAAGGATATTTTAAAAAATCAGATTATTTAATGGCGGGGAAGTATCTAGACAGCACGTTAAACAATTTAGATAAAAACTTAAAAAAACATTGGGAATTAAAAAAACAAAAAAACGGACTTGATCTAGTGGTTAAACTAGAAGAAAATATTAGTCTGTACGACAGCTTAATTAAGCTTTCTGGATATAATAATTCAAAATTAAATAATATTTTGAATCAAATAAAGACTAAAAATGTTTTCTTAAAACAAAAGCCCGTAGAGAATAGGCCAGTGGATGTTTTAAGAAATAGAAATAATAATAGAAGTAATTTTTACTTTTACGATCTTAAACTAGTAGAGTTAGGCAAAAAATCTTTTGAAAGTATTTGGGGACAACGCACCAGGGAGTCTTATTGGAGAAATATATCTTCCAAACCAATATCAAAGACAGAAAAGACAGAAAAAATAGAACTAAGTGAGACGTCATTAGAAGAAATAGAAACAGACAATAGTGGGCTTCTAAAAAGAATCCCTAGAACCAAAAATCAAAAAGACAGCATTAATCGTTTAAAAAATAGATCTTATTTAAAATTAGCAGAGATCTATTTAGAAAAGTATAATAACTATACATTAACAGAAAACAGACTAACCTATTTGTTAAATTCAAATACCTCAAAGGAAGTTTTGAGTGAAGCGAACTACCTGCTTTATAAGAGCTATAAAAAACAAAACAAGAAAGAAGCTGAAAATATTCGTTTTAAAATTATCGAGAAATTTCCAAACACAAAATTCGCTAAAATATTAAAGGACCGAAATAATCTTATGATTGAAGAAAAAGAGACATTGAAATTACTAGACAGTTTTCAAAGCCTTTTCAAAAATCAAAATTTTGAACAAGTTTTAGTGGGGATAGAAAATCAAATAGCTTTTATAGAGAATAAAGATATTTTGATAAATTTCGATCTTTTAAGAGCACAAACAATAGGCAAATTAGAGGGTGTTTTAAAATACAACGAAGAGCTTAAAAGCATCATAGACAGGTATCCTAATAATTCTAAGACGGTAGAATTAAAAGAAATAAGCAGAGAGATAAATAAAAAATGGCAAATTAATCCTAAAAAAACAGCGACAAGCAATTATAATATTGTTTTTAAGCTGTCTAGGGTTCAGGGCGTCAGTGATTCATTAAAAAATAGTATTAAAAAAATCAAAGAATTAACATTTAATAAATTCAGAATATCAGTTGATGTATATGATAGTGCGACGCAATTATTTGTAATACAAGATTTAGAAAGCAAGGAAAAAGCGATTAAAATTCTAGACACTATTAAAGAAAATTTAGAATTTTTAAGACTAAAAAATAATTTTGTAGTTTTGTCTTCCCGGTATAAAAACATACTGATTTACAAGGCTTTAGACCTAAATTAATATTATGGCATTTAATTTAACCAATAAAACGACTATGCAACAATCAAGAGAATCAAACAAAATAGACATTATAGAAAAAACAACTAGAGTTGTTGGAGATATTACTTCTCAAGCAGACTTTAGAATAGACGGAAATGTAGAAGGAACCATAACGACATCTGGAAAAGTTGTTGTTGGAGAAGAAGGAGTTGTATCTGGAAAAATAACATGTGCAAATTCTGATATTGCCGGATTGATAAAGGGAAGTCTAGAGATTTCAGGGATTCTTTCATTAAAATCTTCTGCAAGAATTGAAGGAGATGTTATTGCTGGAAAGCTTGCGGTAGAATCTGGAGCAAATGTTGATGCAAAGATTTCAATGAAAGGAGCTAAAAAAATGACTGCTTTACCATCAAATGAAAAACAAGAAAAAACAGCATAATCTAATTATATTTTCGCAAATTGGGCTTCAGATGCTGATTATTATATTAGCAGGAGTTTTTGTAGGATCTAAATTAGATCAAATTTACCTAAACCAGTATAAAGCATTTACAATTCTATTTTCTTTGTCGTCTGTTGCACTTGCAATTTATGTTGTTATCAAGCAAGCATTAAATTCTACAAACCAAGATTTTGAAAAAAAAGAAAAGAAGCAATGAAGTTTTATTTTAGGATTTCTACGATTTCTTTAATTGTATTATTTTTTCATTATATAATAATTAATTTTATAATTTCCGCCGAATTTATAATTCCATTATGGAAGGTATATGGATTTAATTTTGCATCATTATCAGCAATTTATTTTGGACTATTAATTAATTTCAAATACAAGGTCTTCAATCACTTGTATTTGTTTGTCTTTGAAACAATATTAAAAATGATTATTGCAATAATTATTTTAAGCCCACTTTTTAGTATTGATAATTCTGCTTTAATTTTTGAAGTTTTAAACTTCTTTTTCTTGTATTGTATTTTTCTTTTTATAGAAATAATCAGCCTTAGAAATGTGCTAAGTAAGCTTTAATTTTTGTTGTGAATTTTTGTTTGAAATTTAATTTTATGTGTGTACATTTGCAACCAGAAAATTAGCACACAAATAAAGCTATAATGACAAGAATTTTTCAGACA
>JGI26247J51722_1000724_pt1 | contig 13524 bp, 15 predicted proteins | sample SaaInlV_100m_DNA_2_FD_51722 | JGI IMG/M metagenome (IMG submission 51722)
AATGGAAGAAAGAAGAGAAGTTCGTTGAAGGGGAACCAAAAACTATCCGTTTCTAGGTTTGCTTTAATGCGAATATAATATTTTTCGTTAAAATCTAATCGCCTGGTAGAAGCTATGGGTATGTTANTTAATGTGAGCATCAATTTTTGAGATTTTTGTTTGTTACGAGTTGATATCTTTCGCTTAACACCTTTCCCGAGTTCTGTGAACCGGTACACACGCTTTAACGANTCATATTTCATTACGTGCTTGATTGTGTTGCTGCTTATTAGGGTATCGTTCCATAAAGTGTTTGCCTGTCGGAGTTCAGCCTCGAATGTAAAAGTTATGGGGATTCCATCCTCGACGGCATCTTCAATATCGTCAGTGAATCCTTCGACTAATCGTGCGTTTATCACAACTGTTTTTCCATTTGTTCCTACACCAATATTTACGAGAGAGGGTGCAGCTTCTACTATCAACTCACTCATGTGAAGCAAAACTGTCATGACTAACAATGAGGCCAAGCCTTTGAGTTTAGATGCCATTTTTTTTAAAAAAAATAAAAGTTTCNGAGAGNCCTTCTTTTAATGAAACTTTAGGTGACCAGTTAAGAGAGTCCTGTATTTTTTTATAATCGATACAACTTCTACGTTGCTCAAAATTATTTTTTTTCGAGGTTTGAACTTCGATATCAGATTCTGCTACCTCTAATATTAAATGAGTTAATTCATTAACCGATGTTTCTTGGCCCGTCCCAACATTGAATGTGTCTGAACCCTCTAGATTTAAGGCTAATAAATTAGCGTGTGTAATGTCTCTTACAAAAATATAATCTCTTGTTTGTTCTCCATCACCGTTAATTATCGGTGCTTGTGCATTTAATAACCGATTATAAAAAATTGCTACAACTCCAGCTTCTCCATTAGGGTTTTGGCGAGGACCAAAAACATTGCCATAGCGAAAAATTATAGACTTAAGTCCGTATTGCTCTTTATAAAATCTGAGATACCCTTCTACGCATAACTTCGAAAGTCCATATGGGCTAGTCGGTTTTTGGGGATGATTTTCCCTTGCAGGGAAATAATCCTGCTCTCCATAAATAGCTCCCCCTGTTGACGCAAATATAAACTTATCAACGCCACATTTTACGGCGTTTTGCAAGAGCTGTAAAGTGCCAATGATGTTTGATTCTGCGTCTTTTATTGGATTTTTAACTGAATCACTTACTGAAATTTGAGCGGCATGGTGATTGATAACTTCAATACGTTCCTTCTGAATGATATTAGCAAGCCGCGGGTCAGAAATTGATATTTGATGAAAGGTAGCTTTTGGGTTTATAAATTCTTTTCGGCCTTTTGACATGTCATCAATAACTACTACGTTGTGCTGATTCTCAATATATGCATCGACAATATGTGACCCAATAAACCCTGCCCCACCGGTTACAAGTATATTCATTTTTGGGTTTTATTTATAAGGTTTTTAAGGCTGTATAATGTTTCCATGGCTTGCCTTGGAGATAGATTGTCCGGGTCGATAGATTCTAGTTGTTTAATCGCAGGATGAGCTGTTTCTAAAAATAGACCGAGTTGCTTAGCTTGAGGTTTGATTGGTTCTTCTTCCGAGTGAGCTATTTTTGGGACTCCGACGTCGTCAAATTCACTCTTTTCCAGATTGAATAAAACCTCGCGAGCACGGGTCAGTACTTTTTCTGGTAGACCAGCTAATCTTGCGACTTGTATTCCGTAGCTTTTATCAGCTCCCCCCTCAATGATTTTTCGTAGAAAAATTATTTCCTCATTCCATTCCTTTACTTGTACGTTAAAGTTCTTTACTCCTTTTAAAACTAAAGCTAAATCAGTGAGCTCGTGATAGTGGGTGGCGAATAAAGTTTTAGGTCCACCTCCTTTCGCGCTGTCACCATGCAAGTATTCAACGATAGACCATGCGATGCTGATACCATCAAAAGTGCTAGTGCCTCTACCAATTTCATCAAGAATAATAAGGCTTCTATCTGTAGCATTATTTAAAATATTAGCGGTTTCATTCATTTCTACCATGAACGTAGACATACCTTTTTGAAGGTGGTCTTGAGCCCCTACACGGGAGAATATTCTATCAACGATACTTATATGAGCTGAATCAGCGGGTATGAAACTTCCAATCTGTGCCATTAGCGTTATTAATGATACTTGTCGAAGATATGTGGACTTGCCAGCCATGTTGGGGCCGGTGATAATCATTATTTGATCATCTGTACTATTGAGCCGAGTATCATTGGCAATAAATTGATTTTCAGGAATGATGCGTTCTATGAGTGGATGTCGACCATTTTTAATAGTAAGCTCGGTTCCTTCAGAGATTTCTGGTTTTGAGTAGTTATAGTTATGAGCAATTTCGGCGAGGGACGTTATTGCATCAAGGTCGGCGATAATAAGCGCCATTTTTTGAATTTTGAATCCATGGGTTGCTACTTCCTCGCGGGTCTGTTGAAAAATTTTGTGTTCCAGTTCTATTGCTTTTTCTTGAGCCCCGGTGATCTCTACTTCATATTCCTTTAGTTCCGGGGAAATAAAACGCTCTGCGTTAACAAGTGACTGTTTGCGGATGTAGTCTTCTGGGATGCGATCTAGGTTTTTTTTTGTTATTTCAATATAGTACCCATAAATTTTATTGAACCCTACTTTTAAAAACGAGATACCTGTGCGCTCTTTTTCTTTTGCCTCTAGTTGAGCAATCCAGTTTTTCCCATCACGTGCGATTGCTTTAAGTCGGTCTAATTCTGGGTCACATCCACTTTTAATACAGTTTCCTTCTTTAAGGCTAAAGGGTGGGTCATCGATTATTTTTTTTTCAATAAGTTCGTGTACACTTTTAAGGTTATCCCATTTAGATTTAAACGTATTTAAAGAAGTATTCTTACTTTGGTTTAAAAGTTTTAATAGGTGAGGTAGAGTTGAAAGTGAAAGTTTGAGCGCAATCATGTCGCGTGCGTTACAAATAGAAAGAGAAATACGCCCAATCAGCCTTTCCAAATCATGTATTGATTTGAGTTGATCTCGAATAGCTTGTCTCAATAACAAATCATTTTTAAAAAAATCTACTTGATCAAGTCTTTCTTTGATTAAATTGATGTCAATATTGGGCTTTAGAATCCATTCTCTAATGCATCGAGCTCCCATAGCTGTTTGTGAGGAATCAAGTAAGTCTAATAAAGAATTTTTTCGACCTCCTTCACTTGACTCTACTAGTTCTAAACTCCTTATTGTTGCTTGGTCCATGAGCACATAATTATGAATATTAAAAACACTGATCGCGCTGATGTGTTCAAGAGTAGACTTTTGTGTTTTATATAGGTACTGAATAAGAGCTCCAGCGGAAGAAATGGCAAGTTTCATGTTTTCGCAGCCGAATCCCTCGAGGGAACCTGTTTTAAAATGTTCAATTAATAGGCGGTAGGAGTCTTTGTATAAAAAAGTCGATTCTTCACAAGGTTGTAAACTACTCTCTCGGTCTTCTAACCATTTTGGTTTATTAAGTTTATCAACTAAATTTTCAGATATGATAATTTCTTTAGGATTGAATTTTTCTATCTCATCTACTAATAATGACACTCTATTATCACCGTAAAACTCTGTTACCTTAAAGAGGCCAGTTGTTATATCTAGAGCTGCAAACCCCCATCCTTTAGTATTTGAATGGAGTGAAATGAGAAAATGATTTTGTTTTGGGTCGAGTAGATTGTCATCCAGGATCGTCCCGGGTGTTACCACCCTTACCACCTCGCGCTTTACTAAACCCTTTGTGAATTTTGGGTCTTCTGTTTGTTCACAAATAGCGACTTTTTTACCCGATTTGATGAGCTTGGCGATATAAGATTTGGAGGAATGATGAGGAATGCCACACATGGGGGTTGGATTGGTTTTATTTTTATTTCTAGAGGTAAGAGCAATTTCTAAAACACGCGAAGCAATCTTGGCATCTTCATTAAACATTTCATAGAAATCTCCCATGCGGAAAAAAAGAATAGAATCCGGATACTCCTTCTTGATGGTTATATACTGCTGCATCATTGGAGTTTCTTCCTCTAATTTAATAATGCTTTGAGTGACGTTATTCATGAGAAATAAATTAAAGACCAATTTTTTTAAAACTAGGAACTAACCCCTCATAAGTTTTTTGCAAATGTTCCGGGATAACTCTGGTCTCTGCGATTACTGGCATAAAATTAGTGTCTCCCGTCCACCTTGGAACGATATGATTGTGAATATGTTCGTCGTATCCTGCTCCAGCACTTTTCCCTAAATTGAACCCCACATTAAAACCATCAGGGGTGTTTGAATCACGAAGAATTTGAATACAGTTTTTTGTGAGTTCAGTGATTTCTAAAGATTCGTTGCTGTCAAGTTTTGTAAGACAGGCTAAATGACGGTATGGCGATACCATAAGGTGTCCGTTACTGTATGGGAAAATATTCATGATGACAAAACAATACTCCCCTCTAAAAAGTATAAAATTTTTTTTATCGTCTTCAGTTTTTGGAAGGGAACAGAAAATACATTCATCTGATTTATCTTGGGTAATGTATTCCATGCGCCAGGGCGCCCATATTTTTTTCATAAGTTAAAAGCCTACTGTTAATCTGAATACAAACTACATGATCCTTCTGGTTTCTTGTTGGGGAATATCCAGTCAAATAGCTCTCGAGTCTTTTGCTTCATGTGGCATGCCTCTTCGTTAGATCGTTCATGGTCGAACCCGAGAAGATGAAGAATTCCGTGAATGAGTAAAAGCACGATTTCTTCTTCTAAAGTTAATCCATGCTCAGCGGCCTGTCTTTTAGCCGTAACTGCAGATATTACTACGTCCCCCATTAGGTGATAACTCGGCTTACTTTCTTCCTCTTCATCATTTTGAGAAAAAGAAAGTACATCCGTCGCTCGATCTTGTCCTCGANATTGTTTGTTGAGTGTGCGTATTTTCCTATCATCAGCTAAGAGAACACTGAGTTCTTGGTTTTCGCATCCCAAAACTNGCAAAATACTCTNCCCNTGGTTTTCGAGTAACACNCAGTCGATAGAATGCTCTTTTTGCTCATTATTTATAAAAANTGGCATCAAGTTGTCATTTATATTTAATCAANCTTAAATCAATTTTGGCTGTAGGCTTTAATAATATGTTTAACTAAGTCGTGTCTTACAACATCTTTTTCGCTAAAGTTGACGAACTTGATGCCCTTAATATTTTTGAGAAGGGTTTGAGCTTGAATCAAGCCTGAGTTTTTTGAGTGCTCCAGGTCAATTTGTGTAATATCGCCGGTGATTACCATTTTAGAGTTGAAGCCAAGTCTAGTGAGAAACATTTTCATTTGTTCTTTGGTAGAGTTTTGTGCCTCATCAAGAATTACAAAGGAGTCATTGAGTGTGCGCCCGCGCATATAAGCTAGAGGAGCGATTTCGATGATTCCATCTTCCATTAGTTCTCTCACCCTGCCAGGTTCCAAGGCATCGTCAAGAGCGTCGTAAAGCGGCATGAAGTAAGGGTTAATTTTTTCTGAGATATCTCCTGGTAGAAAGCCAAGCTTCTCTCCTGCCTCGACCGCCGGACGGGCTAAAATAATTTTCTGAAATTGTCGTTTGAGTAGCCCCTCCACTGCAAGCGCTACAGCTAAATATGTTTTTCCTGTCCCCGCTGGTCCAATCGCTAAGACAATATCTTCTTGCTTTACCGATTGAATAAATTCCCTCTGGGTTGAACTTTTTGGAGTAATGAACCCCTTCTTAGGAGATACAGTTATTCTCTCTGAAAAAATAGCTTTTAAACTTACGGTTTTGTCTTCTGCTAGCAGGCGGGTTGCAAATTTTATGTCGTCATTCTTGAGCTTATAACCTGAAACTAAAAGATCCTCTAATTGAGTTAAAAGGATGTCAACCGTATTAATTGAATCGAAGCCACCAGTTATTTTGATTTGGTTTTCTCGAGTCGTAATTCGGACGCTAAACTTTTTTTCTATTTGTTTGAGGTTGCTGTCCTGGGCACCAAAAATTTCTGGAATATGAGCAAGGTTTTCGAGAAGAAGCTCTTTTTTGACGATTTGGTTCAAGAGAGGTGAGGTCCCTGCTAGAGTTTAAAACAGTTATTATATCCCCGCGCGTTTTGACTTGTCAAACGCAAGGGACCTCTTGTTAAATAGTTATAATAAAAGTAGTTAGGTTGGTTTTAATTGGAGTTTCGGGATGGTGCTAAAAGACTGAGAAATTCACTACGGGTTCGTGCATCATCCTTAAAACACCCAAGCATGGAGCTCGTGGTAGTGTAGGAGTTTTGCTTTTCAACTCCGCGCATAGACATGCAAAGGTGCANTGCATCAATAACAACAGCTACTCCTGCTGGNTTTACAATATTTTGTATGCATTGGGCAATTTCAGTGGTCAAGCGCTCCTGAACCTGTAAGCGTCTGCTGTATGCATCTATTAGGCGAGGAACTTTGCTTAGCCCTATTATTTTGCCTTGAGGAAGGTAAGCAACATGACATTTCCCGAAAAAAGGAAGCATATGGTGCTCACAAAGGCTGTAGATATCGATATCCTTAACGATAACCATCTCGTTATAGCTTTCACTGTAGAGCGCATCGTTTACTAATTTGTCGACGTCTATATCGTAGCCACTGGTCAAAAATTTTAACGACTTTTCTACCCTTTCGGGCGTTTTAAGCAGCCCTTCACGTTTGGGATCTTCGCCAACGGCATGCAAAATCCGTTCTACTAATGATTGAAACCCAGTGTCTTTAGATGGTAGGTTCACAGATACCCCCTCTATAGACAACGTAATTACGTTCGGATTCGTAAAGTTTGATTTCGTGTAGACGGCCCTTGGTAATCTTAGGTTCGAGAATTTCCCAAAACTTGATTGCTAGATTTTCTGCGGTAGGGATCATTCCGCTTAAATAATCAACATCTACATTCAGATTTTTATGATCCACTTTGGCTATNATTTCCTGNGTGGTTAATTTTTTTAATTCCTTGAGGTCAAACACCATTCCCGTGTCTTCGCATACTTCTCCGGATAACGTAACTTCCAGAACGTAATTATGTCCGTGCCCATTTTTATTATTGCATAAGCCAAATGTGGCTTCATTTTTTTCATCCGAAAAATTCGGATTGNAGAGGCGATGACTCGCACAAAACTCATGCTTCCTCGTTATAAATATCATGGGGCAGGCTTTTCTATGTAGAAGAATGATATTATTTTAAATATTTCCGTTTATTATCGGTTGAGTAAAACCCGGGTCCATATAAATGGAACGTCATGCTATTCATGACTTTTTGTAGGGGACCTTTGCATTTTTCACATTCAGTTAGTGGCTCGTCCGACACTTTTTGTAAAACTTCGAATGTTTCTTTGCATTTCTCGCAATTGTAGTCGTAAAAAGGCATATGAAGTTCTCCTAACGCAGTTTTCTCATAAAGTGTAATAACTCTTTAATATAGTATCAGCATTTTTTGTCAAAAGTCTTGCTCTTTCAGGATTGATTGTCTGATGTCTCCTGGTTTCTCTTTTTTTGAGATGTTTACGAAACAGGTGCAATGTTTTTGAAATATTGTCTTTAAGTGTGTTTAGTTGATATATAGGTCCGGGAAGAGTGAGTCCCCATTCTGGGTCAAATATACCAACTACCATATTATCATTTGCAATAACTTGAAGAATAATAAACCGGTCCATTGAATGCTTATTTTGAACCGATTCAGGCATCATCAATGTCTGGTTTTTATTTTTAAGCCCAAACCTCATTACGGCTTGCCCAGTCTCCACAGGATTGAATCCTATTTTTTGGATATACTTACCTAGTCCTGCAAAAATCCTATCTTCCGGAAATACTAGAATACCAAAATTTTCAAAATTTTTGTATAGCTGATACTTATACCCAGAGTGGGTGGGTGCTGCTTTTCCCATTCCTGTTGAGGAAAAAACTACAGCAAAGAAAAAAAATATGAGTATTTTTTTGATCTGCATTATAGAAATTTCTCTAAGGGGTTAGAAAAAATTAAGAAACGATTTCTGTTTGACTGAAAAAATAGGANATTTCAAAAGCNGCTGTTTCCGGTGCGTCTGATCCGTGGACCGAGTTTCTCTCTAAATTAACAGCAAATTCCTTTCTAATAGTTCCTTCATCAGCTTCTGCCGGATTTGTGGCTCCCATCAGTTTACGCCATGCTTTAATTGCACCCTCCTTTTCAAGCACCAGTAGTACGACGGGACCTCCACACATTGATTTTGTCAGGTCTTTGAAGAAAGGCCTTTCCTTGTGAACATGGTAAAATCCTTCAGCGATGGGTAAGGTCAAGAGGACTCGTTTCATTGAGGCAATACGAAATCCTTCAGCCTCGATTCTTTCTAAAATTTTTCCAATCAGGTTGCGTTCAACTGCATCTGGTTTAATAATGGCAAAGGTTTGTTCCATGATGGTTTTTTTTATTTCTGGTAAAAGATTAAATAAAANAAAAAAAGGTACTTGGGCTTGATGGCGCCCAAATACCTATTTNAAATAACAAANAAAGAGATTATCGTAAAACGATACCNGTCCTCTTNATTACGAATTTTTCNTCAAGATNCTCAACCCATTTCATCTTGATNGCNNTNTTTTTTGCTATATCGTCACATATATATATACATATTTCACATGCTTTACACCTGTCGACGGANACATAAGCAGACTTGTCTAATTCGCTGTAATTGATGCAATTTGCTTCTGGACAATAGGTAGTGCATAGGGAACAACTTTTTTGCGAACATATATCTTTATCTACATCTGCTACGTAGTACATAGTATCTCCGGTAAAAAATATTAAACGTTAACTGTCCCACAGGTACTTGCAACAAGCTCTTCTTCGTCAATAATTTTTGCCTCTGGGTGACCCCAACCTTGCTCGATTACATATTTATAGGTTGCATACAAAGTTCTCATATTTGCTTCGAGAAGTTTGGCTTTCTTTGCAAACTTTTTCTCGATGGCACTGTCTAATGCTGCTGTTCCACCGGAAACCACGATTCCTTTTCCGATAAAGCGGTCTTTAACAGATGCTCCGAGAGAAACCAAGTCTGGCATTCCAAGCACTGCTGCAATAGCTCCACACATACCCATATTCGTAGCTAGGTCAGTTTTAGCAACTTCCTTCGCTATTTCCGTACAAGGCACATTGTAGACCTTAGTGTTATTAACTTCCAATCCCTTTTGTTCATCTTTAGTGAAAGGAATGGGCTTACCGGTGTTGATAACGCAAACTCCTCCTTCTTTCAANCCNGTGTAGAAAGGCATGGTATAGGANTTNCCTAGGGTAATAACTGATGGATGAAAAATCATGATGATATTCGGNTAAATTATCTCTCCGATTTCATAAATTTCATCAGCGGAAATCCGAACGTAACTTTCAACCGGTGCGTTGCGCTTCTCTGACCCAAAAAATGGAACTAGAGAACTATGACCACCCGAGATAACAACACCATTACTCAATATATGCGATGCTGTGACAACACCTTGACCTCCAAGTCCCGCCATTCGAACGTTGTAACGTTTTACTGCCATGATTGTTCTCCTTGTTATTTCTTCGCGGCTTTAGCAGCTTTAGCAGCCGCTTTTTCTTTTTTCTCTATTTCGTCCAAATATTCTTTAGCACGATCTGAAATGTGTTCTTCAAACCCATAAGTGTTTTTCTCTTTGTCAAAAGCGTCCTGCATAACATCTGGGGTTGGAATTGAGTATTCGATATTGCAGGATGTGTAAGCCTGGACATAGGTAGAACCAAATTCACGTGCTACTAGAATTGCGCGTCGCACAGTTCTTACGACTCGAGCGGGATTAGTAGGTGTGAGTCTAGCTACATAATCCAGATTAGCGACCTTGGCTAAACCCAGCATATCCATTTTATCATCCACTTTGCCGCGGGGAGACATTTTTGCAACTAGTCCCTTTTCAGTCATACCGCTTTCCTGACCCCCAGTGTTCCCATAAATTTCATTATCGAGCATAATAGTTGTGAACTTTTCATGTCTGAACCAACTATGCATAAGGCCTTGAAACCCAATGTCCACCAANCCGCCATCGCCACACATTACAACGACATCTTTTTCTTGTTCCGGAAACCTCAGTTCCAGACCACGTTTCAATCCAGATGCTACCGCATTAGTGTCACCGTAGTTTCCATAGACGAACGGGACATTCCCCTGTGATATAGCCAGTCGGCCACAGCCCGCAGTTCCAACCATTACTGTGTGTTCGGGTTTAGGCAACGCAAGAAAGACCAGCCTGATGAATAGAGTCATTGCACAACCAGCACACATAGGATGTTCTTCAATTAACTCCTTGAATTTTCCCATGTCNCTTACTTTTTTCTTCTTACCGTATTGACCATATTTAACAAGATCTTGGTACTCAACCGGTAAGTGCTCTAAATAACCAGGTGCTGGCTTGACTGTATCTAGGGACATGATTCCCCTCCATTTTGGAATTTATCAAATATTCTATATATTTTTTTCGATTTCATAATGAAACCGTGATTACAAATTATTAGCCGTATAGTGCTTTAGGCTAGCTAAACTTTCATCTCTTTAAAATACTTATTTGATTTTTCAAACATCAAAAATTCTTTCTTGACGTATCTTTCTCTCTAATGTCCTTAAGCCAATCAAGGATCAATTCAGTGGGCATAGTCATTCCGCCATAAACTCTGGGGCCATTATAAATGGTTGCCTGAGTGTGACCATATAGAGTAGTACACACCTCTTTATGCAACCAACCTGCTTGATTGAATTCAGGGACTAGAATAACTTTTGCGTGCTTGGCTGCAGCAATGATCTCAGCGGTAGGAAAAGGGCGGATTGTCTTAACCTTAATGAGGCCGACTTTATTACCCTTTTCTTCTTCTTGGCGAACTGCTTCGCGGGCCTGAGATACTGCCGCACCTGAAGCGATGATCATTTCATCGGCACCTGGGTTAATAACTTCGATCAGGCCGCCAAGGTATTTATCAAAATACTTAGCCGAGCGTTGAACAGCAGAAAATACTTCCTGCTGCCAACTTGCATGCATATGATAACTAATAAAATTACTTTTCTGGATTGGAGCGTCACGAGATATCCTTGCCGGTGGGTTTTCATTATCCATTGAAGGAACTGCATTTCTCCAACCATCTCGAGGCGGTATTTTGTATTTTTTGTCGCACATAGCAACGTTGCCACGAGCGTGGGTTACAAAAAAGCCGTCCACCGATACGGTACAAGGTAGTGTGACATCAACTTNTTCGCTGACCATAAAAGCTATTAACGGCCAGTCAAAAAAATCTTGCTGGTTTTCAGCATGCATGACCAACATTCCTGTGTTAAGCAGGAAAGAAATTTCTATATTATCTGGCTGGATTGCTAAGGGCGTATTTATAACTCGGCACATATTGAGCATTACGGCAGGAATTCGTGCTCCAGGCCATGAAGAAAGCGCTTCCAGGCCTCTCATCAAACCGGGACCTGAAGTAGCAGTGAGGCTACGTACCCCGGCACGAGATGCTCCACTGATTGCGGACATTGTGCCGATTTCTTCTTCTGCACGATAGTAATCTCTGATATAGCCTTCATCGAACAAGTACCCCACCTGCTGCATTGTTTCTGACTGGGGAGTTATAGGGTAGGCAATTGCCATATCAACGTTGGCTCTGCGAATTGATTCGCGGGCCGCTTCACTCCCTGTCATGAATATAGTTTCCTTTGGCAGCTTTTGCATCTCTTCAAGACTAATTACTTCTTGAAGATCTCCTGCTGGTACCCAGCCCTCAGGTTTCCCCGGAACATTTACGTGTTTACTTAAATTCTTTACTTTTGCTTCGGCGGTTTGGGGTGACATCCTTCACTATCTCCGTTTGTAGAAATTAATTTTAATCGTGGATAACTTAATCCCGTAGTTTCCGTTATTTATTAGCTGTAAAACAATGATTCTTAATTCTCCTGACGAAACGACAGCCAACGAGGGTGCTATTCAGAAGCTTACTTGAAGAGAGTAATACTAGAAATAAACCCTCGCTTTGTCAAGGGTTAACGGCCATCAAATCGCTTTAATTAGGCTTGTTTTTTGGCCATATTTTCTAATACACCTAGTTCTTTAAAATAATTGAAAGCTTTTTCCAGAAATTCGTTGAGAGACGAGTCATTATGGAAAATCAACGTTTTCTCGGCTAATTCGGTGTCGTGACATATTTCGAATTTAACAGCTGCTGTTTCTTGATATTTTATAACCTCTACTTCCCAATGAATTTGCGAAAGTTCTTCTTGCGGTCGACTTTTCGCAGATATCCCATACTGGTTCACCTTATATAAAAACTCTTGACCTCCGTGCCCATCCGCAGCACTCCGGGATAGGTAGAGATTTTTTTGAACTAACATTTATTTGAACCTGATTTAAAGATTTTTATAAATAAAAATATTCTTTTTTTATTCTATCAAATCAAGTAACTTGGGGAAACTTGAATTGCGTCTTTAACTTAAGATAACTATTTGCGCTTTAGGGTAATACTTTCAAATTTACTTAGATATATGAATAGCTTAGAATTGAATGACCCAATCGAGATTGAAGCATTTTTGAGTAAAGTCAGCTTGTCAGGTCTTGGATTTAACACCGATTGCCTTTTAATGGACGTCTATGATGCCGGTNTGGACTATCCAGATTTTCTGAAAGCCGAAGGAAGTGATCCCGCTGCTTGCTATGATGGAACTTCACCGGCATGGGCTAAATACCATATTCGTCAAGGAAAGCGGGTGTTCATGNTTTATGGGAGATCTGGAGGTAAAAGGCGCTCCCATTTNTCNGAAACTCCCTAGTGGCATTAGTTTTCTGAAGCCCTATTTGTTTTAAAGCATCCTAATTTGACATACGTTAAGAAATGNGGCCTTTTTTATTATCTTGAGGGTCCCTTTAACTTAAGGAGAACTGTTTATACAATGGAGTTTGATAAGGAATCTCAACAACGTATCCTTCGAGTTGCTGCTGATAAAAATGAAGGGCGACCCATTGAGGAAATAGATGGGAAAATAGCTAGAATCCTCGACCTACATCCTGAGTTCGATTCTATATGGGAAGAGGGTGAGATGGCATCAATTCCAAGAGAAGTCAACGGTATGATCGTGAACCCTTTTGTGCATACAGTTTTACATGTGACCATTGATCGCCAACTTCAACTGGAAGCTCCGGAATTTGTTGCTACTGCCTATCAACGTTTAACCAGTCAGGGTATGGAATCACATGAAGCCCTTCATGCGATTATAGCTATATATGCGAATCTGCATTTTGCCAGCACACGGAGAGATATGCAGTTCGATGCTCTTGCTTATGAAACTCAGATTAATGGATTGGACTATAAGGAATGATAATGCAGGGAATTATAGAACTTTTGCAACTGTTTTCCCAAGGTCAGCGGGGCTTTTAACGACTTTGATTCCGCAGCGGCGCATGACTTTCATTTTTTCTTCAGCTGTGCCTTTTCCGCCGGAGATGATTGCTCC
>JGI26247J51722_1000725_pt1 | contig 13520 bp, 11 predicted proteins | sample SaaInlV_100m_DNA_2_FD_51722 | JGI IMG/M metagenome (IMG submission 51722)
CCGCGAACTCAATGTCAGCCTACGCCAGCTACAACGCGAACTGCAGGCACGGGGTTACAGCTTTAAACAACTAACTGACGAAGTGCGTCGCGACCTCGCCATCAGCTACCTTGAAGAAAACCAAAAGAGCATCGGTGAGATCACCTTTATGCTGGGCTATTCCGAGCCTGCCAACTTCGGCAGATCTTTCAAGAAGTGGACGGGTAAAACCCCGGGGGAGTACCGCGAATCGCTGCAAGAGTAAAGCCTTGGGTCATTAGCCTCAGCCCTTTAAGGGGGTTCTTTTTTTTACCACACCATGGCGATGATGTGGCCTCTAGCCTGTTTCTTCTGGCCTAACATCAACTGCGTATGTGGACATTGGCAGTAAAGCTCGCGCCTAGTGCTTTCTTTATGTTTTAGATGCGTAGTCAATCCGCTTTGCGGTCGACGGCGCGTTACCCGCAGGCAGAACGCTGTAGAAGAAGGTGACACGTTCTTGCGCCTCGTAAACAATTTTTGTGTCGCGCGGCACCCACAACACATCGCCCGGATCGGCTTCAAATACTTTATCGCCAACGCGTAACGTGAAATGTCCGTCGAGTATGTAGATCACCTCGTCGTAGGTGATGTGCCAGGGGATACTGCAATCCTCAAACACGCCGATCCCGGCGCCCAGCTCGTCAGAAAACGACGCATTCACCAGGCCGATCGTTTTCATGCCGTTTATGGGCACTAAATCCAGATCTTGTTTACGAAAAAGTTTCGTTTCAGACATGGCGTTTCTCCTTTTTTAAAGCAGTGTCTCACACCTGGTGAACCTACCACATCGCAAGGCGCTTTAGTTTCAAAATCACCCTGGCATTTTTTACTGGGCTTGATCTATCCACGCATAATCGCACCGCGCACCGCCCTGGCACATAAAGCACAGGGTTTAGTGTTGTTTTTTTATCCCAGACCCAAGGGTTGGATCTCACCTCAGATTTTTAACAAAAAAAGGGGTGGCACCCGTTTCGGGGGCCACCCCGTTAACTACAGCTTGGAGGAGGAGATTAAAACAACACTACGGGGGAGAAACTTAGCCCCCAGTGGCGTTAACCACAACACCACTGCAGGCAGTATATGAACGACGCCATAGGCCCGGATAATCAATTCGCGCCAAAAAGTAATCGGCCCAACCGCTGGTGTGATCATGACACCGCTATGGCGAAGCCATAGTGATTAGTGATTGGCGCCTTGCGATTATCGCGATGCCCAGGTCATGGTTAAAACTTGCAGCCAGGTTTTGGATTAGCAAATCTCCCATGAGGTAAACACGCCCCACGAAGGGATCGCTAATCACAAACAAAAATGACCCCTAACCGTTAGAAACACAACATGCAATAAGGAGATCCAAATGAACCCCAACCAAACTATTGAGGTATTGAAGGACGTGATTTACGCCTTAAAGGAGCAGATGGCAAAGATGGAAGCCAACTACACCGAGCGTGCCAAGATAAGTGAACCGTGCACCACACAAACCGCAGATCAAGTCATGGAAGCCTTACCGGTGCAGATGCTAAAGATGCAAAGCGCAGATCCACTCGATAAGACGTCTACAACAGAACCAACCGTGTCGTCGTAATAGAGCGTGGCCTGTCCTGCACCTGCCAATCCAGCGGTTGCTAGCGCCGACTTAACTGATCAATCGCTGATCTGATGCGGGCACTGAACCGGCGCCTGCTTCTTAAGTATTTGCCGGGCGATCTTGCGGCGCGCCCTTGATGCTGGCAAGCGGGCTTTAGTCGTTACACAACAGGTTCACTTTCATCGCGGCGAGTTCTGCCGCCTGCACGGTGGTTGAAGCCAATAAAGCCTGCTTGGCCTGGATACATTCACTGGCTTCTCCAATAGCTTCATCGTGAATTGCCTCACGGGCGACCTGATATTTAGGCTCACAATAACCGGCAGACATCCGGCGGATATTGGTTGAATCTCCCGAGCGTTCGATCGCGACACAGTCGCCGATCTTAATTTCTAATTGATTCGAGGCTACCTGTATGCCTCCGTTCGACCCCAGGTCAACGCCATACAAGGTGCCCCGGGTATCACCGCGTGATCTCCGGGCGATTGCGCTGCCGGCAAGGCCGCCGATGATGGCGTTTCGATTTTTCTTNCTGCTGGATTTCCCTTTTGCTGACGCATACCCCAGCGTACCGCCGATCAACGCTCCAGCCGGTACGGCGCCTGATTTAAGATCAACTGGCGAAGCGCTTATCACCGTGCCGTACTGCACGCTGACGCTCTGCCCTGAGCTTGCCGCATAACCATTACCACCCCACGCGAAACACAGCACCAGACACAGGTATCGATTCAATTTCATTTAGCCAGCTCCACGATTAGAGACTTATGTAATTAAGCCTGAAGTAACGGTCGGTTAATTTAATCAGGTAGATCGAGTGGGCGCAACGATTGCGATTGCTTACCATGCACCGGGGCGTGGACAGCTGTCGCGTCAGAAACCGATCATCGCTTTATTGCACCGCACTGCGCCCAACGGCCCCAGCAAGCTGATGGGCCACCAGCTGGGCATAAAGACCACCCCGGGCCAGCAGTTCTTCGTGAGTGCCCGCCTCGATCACACGGCCCTGGTTGAGCGCCACGATCTGGTCGGCCCCGCGCACAGTCGAGAGCCGATGCGCAATCACCAGTGTGGTGCGCTCAGCCATCAGATCCTCCAGCGCCTGGCGCACTGCCTGCTCGTTAACCGCGTCGAGGTGCGATGTGGCCTCGTCCAGAATNAGCACCGGGGCATCCTTTAAGAAGGCCCGGGCAATAGCCACACGCTGGCGCTGCCCACCCGAAAGGCGCATGCCGCGCTCGCCCACCTGGGTCTCAAGGCCATCGGGCAGGCCGGCCACAAATTCGTCCAGCGACGCCCGCTCCAGCGTAGTCGTTAGCTCGGCCTCGCTGGCCTCGGGTCGGGCGATCAGAATATTGGCGCGCAGCGTATCGTTAAAAAGGTAGGTATCCTGCGCAACGAGCGCTATCTGGCCACGCAGATCGTCCAGCGCATAGTCTCTAAGATCGTGACCGCCAAGCATAATGGTGCCGTGCTGTGGATCCCAAAAGCGCATCAGCAGGTGGGCGATGGTGGTCTTGCCTGCACCCGAGGGGCCCACCAGGGCTATGGTCTTACCCGGTTGCGCTTTAAACCCGGCACCATTCAGTGCCTGTCGATTACCCCCCTCGTACTGAAAGTCCACGCCTTCGATCTCGATAGGCACGCCGCCCACCGTGTTTGGCACCGGCACACCGGGGCCATCGGTTACCGGCACCGGCTCATTGTTCACCGCATAGAGCCTGCGCGTAGACCCCAGCGTATCGGCCAGCTGGCGGCTAACGTTTGAGATCTCGGAGATCGGTAAAAAAGCTGCCATCGCCAGCAACGTCAGTAAGGGCAGCATGGCGCTCTCAAGACCGCCCGCATCAACCAGCATGGCGCCTGCAACCACCACCGTAAGACCACCAAGTCCGGTGGCGACTTCTAATAAAGAGGTCTGAAAGGTGAGATCCCGAAAGAAAGGCAATCTGACGCGGTGATGGTTCTGGGTGCGCTCGATCAACTCACGGCGGCGCTCATCGATGTGGGTAAAAGCAATAATCTCGCTTAAGCCCTGCACGGTATCCACCGCATGGGCATTCAACTCGCCCAATGCTTCGCGCGCCCGTGAGCCCATCTCGTCTACCCGGCGGCGCAGCATAAAGGGGCTGAGCGCCACGACTACCAGAAAAGGCGCCAGCACCGCTGCCATCTGCCAGCCAAAATAAATCAGCACACTCATCACGAGGCCCGGTACCAGTACCGCCACAAAGGCAGGCGCCACGGTGTGGGCAAAAAAGTACTCCACCAGCTCTACATCGTAAGTGGCCATGCCGACCAGATCGCCGGTACGCCGACGCACCATGTAAGCAGGGGCCAGCCGGTCGAGCTTCTCGAAAAGCGCGATGCGCATCTCGGCCAGCAGCCGAAAGGCCATATCGTGCGCAATCCACGACTCCAGCCAGTGAAAGATGCCCGCAATCGGCGCCATGATGCCGAGCAGAATCAATAAATCGACAAAGGGCTCGCCCGTTTTAACCGCACGCACCGCCAGCGCACTGACCACGCCAATGCCAATAAAGGCCAGCACCCGCGTCACCCCAAAGCCAAAGGTCATGATCAGCTTCCCTTTATAGGGCACGATGTACTTCATCAACTCGCGCGCGGCCGCGATCCAGCCAAGGCCCTCCGCTTTGACGATGGCATCGGTGGGGGCAAACTGCGCCTGCTCGCTATAGGTGGGCGTCTCGTCTGTGTCTGTTTTAAGCGGTGCGCTGCTGCCGATATCGATCTCGGCCCCGATACTCTCTGCGGCCTGGCCCGCCATCAGGCTATGGTAGACACCGCCCTCGTGCATCAGCTGCGCATGCGTGCCCTGCTCGGCGATGGCGCCCTCGTTCAGCACCAGAATGCGATCAGCATCGATCACGCTGGAAAGACGATGGGCAAAGATCAGCGTAGTGCGGCCCTGCATCAGCCGATTGAGCGCATCCTGAATGATGGCCTCGTTCTCGGCATCCACTGCCGAGAGCGCTTCATCCAGAACCAGAATCGGGGCATCGCGCAAAATAGCCCGGGCAATGGCGATCCTCTGGCGCTGCCCGCCCGAAAGTCGAATTCCTCTTTCACCGATAACGGTGTCGTAGCCCTGGGGCAAAAGAGCAACAAACTCATGGGCGTTGGCGGCACGACAGGCCGTCTCAAGATCATCCAGCATGGCATCGGGCTTACCCACCCGAAGGTTATCCGCCACCGTGCCATGAAAAAGATAAGTATCCTGATTGACCACCGCGATCTGCGCGCGGATATCATCAAAACTGAGATCTTTCAGATCGTGGCCACCAATCTTGACCACCCCCTTATCCGGATCATAAAAGCGCAGCAATAAACGCACGATGGATGATTTACCCACACCGCTTGGGCCGACAAAACCGACTCGCTCGCCTGCGCTAACCTCAAAACTTAAACCCTCGTGGGCAGCACGGCGCCCGCCGGGGTAGGCAAAGCTCACATCTTTAAATAACACTGTGGGACTTAAGGCGCCCACCGATATGGGTGTGGGTTTTTCGGTGACGATGGGCCTGGCATCAAGCAGTTGAAAGATCGTCTGCGCCGAGGCCTGCGCCAGCATGCCGTTATGCATTAATGAGCGCATATCGCGCAGCGGGCGATACACCTCCACGCCCAGCATCAGCACCATGAGCAATACCGCAAGGCTCATATCACCGTCGCTTACCCGAAAAGCCCCGTAAGCCAGTGTCGCTGCCGCGCCCAGGGTGATGCCGGTATCGGTAATGCCCCGGGCCAGTGAGTTGGTGGCCAGCACCCACATGGTGGAGCGAAAAAGATCCTCGGCCCGGGCTTTAAGCTTCTTCGCCCGTGCCTTGCTCTGGCCAAAGGCCTTTAAGGTGACAAGGCCTTGCACAGAATCTAAAAACTCTGCCGCGAACGCGGTGTAAGACCGGCCCCGTTCGAGGCTGCTCTTTTTATCCCAGCTGTGAAAGATCTGCGGTGCCACCAGCGTGAAGAGCGCGGCGATCAGCATCACCAGTGCGATGGGCACATCAAAAAAGGCCACCACCGCAAAGATCAAAAACGGCGTAAGAATAGAGACGATTAACTGCGGCAGGTACTGCCCAAAATAGATCTCAAGCTGCTCGACCCCTTCTATCATTGCCACAATGGCGTCCCCGGTGCGCTCCCGCCCGAAATGCGCGGGTCCCAATTGCGCGACCTGATCGAATATCACCCGGCGCAGATGCACCTGGACTATCGCCGCAGTATTGTGCGCCACCATCGTTCGCAGGTATTCAAGCCAGCCGCGTGCCACCATGACGGCGGCCACACCTGTAACAGGCAGGATCAACTCGTTAAGGGGCGCCCCGGCGAAAACCCGGGCGATCAGCCAGCCCAGCAAAGCCAGGCGGGCGATACCAAACAATACAGCCAGAACACCAATCGCCACTGCGCCAAAGATGCGCAGACGCACACCCCTGGTAAAACCCCAGAGCCTTAAATCGAAATACATGCCACCCCCTAAGCGAATGGGACGATTGTACTGGAAGCTACCCAGCAACCTGAATGGCGTCGATGCGGATAAACTTATAATCAAAGCCGAGACGCAGCTAACGTGACGACGGATGCGATGGACTACAAAGAGATTGGAGTCACACCACAATCAACGGCGCTGGGCGCCGTGATCAGCGGGATTGATCTATCCAAAGAGCCAAGCAAGCGCGCCATGGCAGAACTCGAAGATGCCTTTGGCCGCTATTCAGTTATCTTTTTTCGAGATCAAAACCTCACCCCACAGCAGCACATCGCAATGGCCGAACGCTGGGGTGCTATTAACGTAAACCGTTTTTTCAACCCCCTGGACGGCTATCCACAGATCGCCCAGGTCATAAAGGAGGCAAACCAGAAAGAGAACATTGGCGGCACCTGGCATACGGATCATTCCTATGACCTGATTCCGGCCATGGGTTCGATGCTGTATGCCCGCGAGGTGCCAACCGTTGGTGGCGATACCCTGTTCTCCAGTATGTATCTGGCCTACGAGGCTCTATCGGAGGACATGAAAAAAATGCTCGCAGATCTCAAAGCCTGGCATTCCAGCCGCCATGCCTTTGGCTACAGCGTGACCGACAGCGAGCACTTCGAGGACGGGCGCCTCGCCAACCCGGGCCAGGCAACCCAGGATGCTCTGCATCCGGTGGTGATCACCCACCCCCTGACGGGAAGAAAAGCGCTATACGTTAATGCCGATTTCACCGTCCGCTTTGACGGCTGGACTGTTGAGGAATCGCAGCCTATTCTGGATTTGCTCTACGCCCATGGTGCGCGCCAGGAATTCACCTGCCGCTTTCATTGGGAGCCGGGCTCCATTGCCTTTTGGGACAACCGCGCCACATGGCACTACGCCATGAACGACTACCAGGGCCACCGGCGCATCATGCACCGCATCACGCTTGAGGGCGTGGCGCTGAATTGATTGATACCACTGGTTGTAATGACTGACCAGAATCAAAAAGCCCTGATCGAATGCCAGTGCGGCAAATGTGCTCTGACTATTGCCGATAAAGCCGCCACGCTTTTTCTGCGTTGTGGGTGCGTCGATTGCCGTCAGGCGCTTTGGTGGGGGCATAAGCATGGCGGTGCCGAGCCTGAGCCCTTGCCACGTCTTTTTTACCTGCGATCCGACATTGTTGACGTTGCAGGAAAGGCTTACATGAAGGCCTACAAACTGCGCAGTACTGGAAAATCTACCAGAATCTATTGCAGCCAATGCTATTCGGTGCTGGGGGTAGATCACCCCACATATCAAAACAACGTCTTCTTAAATTTTCCGGATCATTGTACTAACCATGGCGTTCTATCCAGGGCACTCAGCGCTTATCTGGCCATGAGCGACTACTCGGCTGCCATTGGCCCGCTACCAACTGAAGACGTGCCGCTGTTTGTCTCAACTGACTCTGCACCCGAAAGACAAAGGTTTCTCGCGCTACCCGACGTCGCCAATTCTTTTAAAGAACCCAGCGGGCCACCAAGCGGGATGACCCTGGCAGCGTTAATTGAAAGCCTTGGCGCAGTGACAATCCTGAATCTTGCAAAAGGCGATATGGGTTAGACGGCAATGCCTTTGCTTTGCAATGCAAAAAGACAAACAATAGAACGACTAATAACAGGAGATTTACGATGCAGCCTAAACTAACGTTAACNATAGTATCGGTAGCTCTGGTACTGACTGGGTTAGTGTTTTTCGGCTTTACTGACAGGTCTTCCGGGGTGAGTTGCCATCCTGGCTTTTAAATCGACGTTAACATCGGCCACAGGTCATCCGCGCCTTGGTCACAAACAAACTGTCCGAGTCGCGCTGCCCAGACCCGTTCCGGTAAAAAGTCATCACGCCAGGCCCATAACCGACGGGTCCTGTGGTGCANGCTGTACTCGCGCGTAAATCCAATTGCACCGTGAACTTGATGCGCGATCGCCGCACCGGCATTTGCCGCTTCGCCAGTGCGAATCTTGGCCGAGGCAACCGCCATGAAGGTACGGGGATCGGTCAGGCCATAGTGGATTATTGTTTTCATTGCGGCATCGGCTGCAGCACTGGCCGCCGCCACTTCACCAGCAAGAATAGCCAGGTTGTGCTGCACTGCCTGAAACTTGACGATAGCTCGCCCAAACTGGGTTCGCGTCTGCGCGTAATCGCTGGATTGGGCCAGGGTATGCGCAAGTGCACCCGCCATTTGTTGGGATCGCAAGGCAGCGCCCATTAGCAGCAAGGCATCTCCCCAGTCACCTTCGGCGGCAATGGCAACTGGCGCTCCATCGAACGTCNCATCTGCATCAATGTCCCGAGCAGCCTCGGCCACCTCGCCGACTCGCCAGGCACTGCGATCAAACAAGGCCAGCCCGACTCCGGATTCGAGAGTAACGGTGCACACAGCATGCTGCGCGTTGTGGGCAAACGGCAAACGCTGAACAGTGCCAGAAAACCGGCCGTTAGCGGCGGCAGGCAAAGCGACGTCGCCGTAAACGGGTGCAATCGTCATAGGGCCCGCTGGAACATCCAACCCAGCGGCTGCCAGCAGGTAGCTTGCGAGCAGTGTTTCGGTCAGAGGCACAGGGATCGCATGATGCCCGCTTAGGCGGGCGATTGCGAAACCATCTGCAAGTGAAGCGCCACCACCACCGGCGGCCTCGGATATCCAGGCCCGGCTGAGACCAGTTGCCTCCAGAGACTGCCAGAGTGATTCGGGCCACTGACCGTTGTCCGCTGCATTAACGACATCGTCGGAGCATTGGTCTGCCAGCAATTTAGCGAGCGTTGCCATAATCAGTGGGTCAGCTTGAATCATTTATCCACCGTTCAGAGTCTGGTTGTTCACTGAGTTGGCCTTGGGCAGCAAATAGCGGAGAATCAGGATTCTAACCTTGATTCAGCGCCACACTTTAATGACTTATTAATGACTTGCGCAATACAGTTTGACCCAGTCCAATTGCCCGCGGCGGCAGAAGCCATGCGCAAACGCGTGCGTGAATTTCTTCACCGGCAAGCGAGCGCTGGGAGTTTTATACCCAACGGCTTTGGTATGACCGATCACTCGCCAGAATTCAGTCGGTTGTGTGGCGACGCGGGGTTCATCGGTATGACCTGGCCGCGCGAATATGGCGGCGGGGAACACACTTTTCTCGAACGGTTTGTGGTGACCGAAGAAATGATAGCCGCAGGCGCCCCGGTTTGGGCGCACTGGGTGGCCGATCGGCAGAGCGGTCCGATGTTGATACGCTACGGCAGCGCTGCGGTCAAAAAAATGGTGCTTCCTAAGATTATTGCTGGCGAGTGCTATTTTTGTATAGGCATGAGCGAGCCGGATTCCGGATCCGATCTTTTCTCACTGCGCTCGCGTGCTGATCCGGTCGATGAAGGCTGGTTGGTTAATGGCCGTAAGATCTGGACCAGTAATGCTCATCGATCCCAATACATAATCGCTCTACTGCGAACAGCACCAGCGACCGATAGCAACCGCCGACATGGATTGACACAATTTCTGATTCCGATGGATGCGCCGGGTATCAACGTACGGCCAATCCACAATCTAACCGGCGCACATGAATTCAATGAAGTCACCTTTGACGATGTTTTTGTTGCCAGTGACCATATCATTGGCGAGGTCGACAATGCCTGGAAACAGGCCACCAACGAGCTCGCCTACGAGCGCAGCGGACCCGAACGGTTCCTTGAAACATTTGCAGTCCTGTACGGGCTGGTCCATGCTGCGGGCCGCGATCCCGAGCAAAGAAGTGCCGAAGGTATTGGACGACTGATCGCCCAGTTATCGACGTTGCGGCAGATGTCCCTTTCAGTGGCCGGCATGTTGAGCGANGGCAAGGTACCCGAAGTCGAGTCCGCTGTCGTCAAGGAGATGGGCACCAATTGGGAACAGGCATTGCCGGGCGTCGCGCGCAATCTGGTGCCTGATATCATCGGCGAACCGGGTGAGCGCGAGCACTTGGAGGCGTTGATCCACCAGGCAACGTTGTTTGCCCCCAAACTGACTATTCAGGGCGGCACCCGCGAAATTCTGCGCGGCATCATTGCCCGCGGTCTTGGACTGCGTTGAAGCGCACGGCAACAGACGCCCTGGAGGCACTGTTCTGGCCAAAGTCGATCGCACTGATCGGCGCTTCCTCCGATGCGAAGATTATTCGTGGGCGAATGGTTGATGCGATTCTGGAGCACGCTTTTCCCGGCCCAATCTACGCCGTCAGCCGTAGCCACAGCAAAATCCGCGATCTCGCCTGCTACCCAAGCGTGAGCGATCTGCCACAACCTGTCGACCTCGCAATCATTACCATCCCAGCGAAGCACGTGATTGACGCTTTACAAGCCTGCGTGTCTAAAGGAATCCACGCCGCGGTCATCATTAGCTCAGGCTTTGCAGAGGAGAACAGTGACACTGGCCGTGCGCGGCAACAGGCCATCAGCGATATTGCAGCGCACTCTGGTATGGCCATTATCGGCCCGAATGCCGAAGGCTTCCTTAATGGGCACATGCCGCTTGCCGCGAGTTTCAGTCCGACAGTCGTTCAGGTAGAGGGCGGCCTGCATGCCAAGGGTAGTCGTAGTGCTGGCATAGCGGTGATCTCACAGAGCGGCGGCGTCGGTTTCTCATTTTTTAACCGCGGTCGCCCCAAAGGGCTGGTTTTCAGTTTCGTGGTGACAACGGGCAACGAAGCGGGCCTTGATGCACTGGATGTCCTTTCATACCTGATTGACGATGATGCGACCAAAGTGGTGNTGATGTTTATTGAGGGNTTTGTCCAACCNCGCCGGCTTGCCCCCATCGCTTCGCAAGCCGCGCGTTTAAGAAAACCGCTGATCATTGCCAAGGTTGGACATTCCGAGGCAGCTGCGGCGGCAACGGTTTCACACACGGCTTCGTTGGCTGGATCACANTCGGCCTACANGGCNGTGTTTTCACGCTATGGCATCATTAACGGCAACGACAGTGACCATATGATAGATGTGGCTGCGGCGTTCGCGTATTTCCACGAGCACCTGCCGCGCGGCACACGTGTGGGCATACTCACACCTTCGGGTGGTGCTGGCGCTTGGCTTGCAGATCAGTGCGACATGCACGGGCTCCATGTGCCGGAGCTCGACTGCGTAACCCGCGCAAAAATCGATGCCATACTGCCGGCGTACGGCGCTTCGCGAAACCCGGTCGACGTCACGGCACAGGTTATCTTTAAACTCGGTTACGCACCGGTGCTTGAAATCATGGCGGCGTCGCCAAGCATTGATGCAATACTGGTTGTGGGGTCCCTCGCCCATCCCACCTATATAGAATCTGATTTCGATGCGTTGGTCCAGCTCGGCCAAAGCCTTGAAAAACCGATTATCTTTTGTGCTTACACCCGGGCTCATCCGCGTGCAGTCGAGCTGCTGGCTCAGGCCGGTTTTCCTTGCCTAGAGAACATGTCCAACGCGGCCCAGGCAATTAAAGCCATGGCGGACTATGCGGTGTTCCTGGATAATTTTGATCCGCACGAGAACGTGATCAAAGAGGCAGATTCGCAACATGCAGTTCTCGATCCAGAAACTGCAATGTATACCGAGCACCAGGCCAAGGAAGTCCTCGCTCGGGCAGGGGTCGACTGCCCTTTGGGGATACTCGCGACTTCGCCCGCAGATGCGGTGACAGCGGCAGCAGAACTTGGTCTGCCGGTGGCGTTAAAATTGCAGTCACGCGATATTCCGCACAAAACTGAGTCCGGGGGGGTTGCGCTCAATCTGATCGAGCCAGCACTTATCTCGTCTACCTATACCACGATGGTTCAATCGGCTCATGACCAGTTTTCCGATGCCCGGATTGATGGGGTCCGCGTGGAGCGAATGGCCGGCCTCGGCATCGAACTCATTGTCGGAGTCCATCACGATCATGACTTTGGGCTGCTATTGTCTGTAGGCAGTGGTGGCATATTGGTCGAGGTGCTCAACGACATTGTGACCACCCCACTGCCTGTGAGTCACCGCCAGGCCAAGGCCTTGGTCAGTGAGTTGCGCTGCCTGCCCCTCCTCAAAGGCGTGCGAGGACAAAGCGGTGGCGACATGGATGCGCTGGTGAATTTGCTGGTAACTGTCAGCCAATTCAGCCTCGCCAACGAAGCAGTGCTGGCCACGCTGGATCTTAATCCTGTAATTGTGCATGCCCCGGGCAAGGGTATCACTGTAGCCGACGCACTGATTACCACTCGCAGCGCCGATGCACCGCCCGACAGCAACTGATCTACTCCTGACACCTTTGTAGAAAAACAATCTGGAGAACTGACAATGTCCGAAGCGATGCGCGAAGAACTCAGCGTCACAATCACCGACTACGTGGCGACGGTTGAAATCCACCGACCACCGAATAATTTTTTTGATCTCGAGTTAATTCGTCAGATTGCAGACATATACGCAAAGCTTGATCAAGACAGCAATTGCCGAGCCATCGTGCTTTGCTCAGAAGGCAAGCATTTCTGTGCCGGCGCCGATTTCTCGGCTCGGGACTCGTGGGGGCAAGAACAACTGGATGCGCAGGCGGGCAGTATTTATCGGGAAGCCGCGCGCATTTTTCAGGCCGAAAAACCTGTCATCGCCGCAATCCAGGGTGCCGCTGTCGGCGGCGGCCTGGGGCTGGCCTGTTCGGCAGACCATCGCGTGACCTGTGCAGACGCTCGTTTTGCGGCTAATTTTTCCCGCCTGGGTTTTCACCAGGGTTTTGGTCTTAGCGTGACGTTGCCGCGACTGGTGGGCCCGAGCCATGCCAGTTTGCTGCTACTCACCGGGCGGCGGATTTCCGGAACCGAGGCGCATGCCATTGGGCTTGTCGATGAATTGGTACCACACTCTGAGGTGCGCCAAAGTGCCTTCGCATTGGCGAGCGAGATTGCCATGTCCGGCCCACTGGCAGTGCACGCTATCCGGCGCACCTTGCGCGAGGGTCTGGCGCAAGCGGTTGTCGCCGCAACGGAACATGAACTGGCAGAACAAAGTCGATTGCGTGCGAGTGCGGATTTCCAAGAAGGCATACAAGCGATGGCGCAACGCCGGCCACCCAATTTCAAGGGCTGCTAAGATGATCTGTACTGCAATGATGGCCTGATTAAGAATCCCAATTTGCTTTTGCCAGATGCGGCGCCTCGCGCATCAGCAGGGCTAGAATCATGACGTTGCCTGCTGCACATCGCGGCTGTTATCTCTAATAGACATGTCACTGTCTCCTTTTTTTTAAAGGGGAGTCCAGTCATGCTACAACTATCTTGAGTAAAAGTTTTTGACGTATATCAATACAATGCTGCCGCCACAGGACACCCTGCCTGGCATGCAACATGCTCAAGTGATATTAGAGACAAGGTGCTAGCTAAGCGGAATCTGGCTATGCGCCGGCCACTCTTGCCCAACCGACGG
>JGI26247J51722_1000727_pt1 | contig 13472 bp, 28 predicted proteins | sample SaaInlV_100m_DNA_2_FD_51722 | JGI IMG/M metagenome (IMG submission 51722)
TAGAAGATGGTAATGCTGTTAGAAGTTCAACAGCTTTACTTACAGTTTCAGATGCACCAGTTATATCAACAGTAGCAGGTTCATTAGGAACTTTTGCTAAAGGTTCAGCAATTTCAGTTACAGTAGCAGGTACAGGAGATGCAACTTTAGTATGGTCATCTACTGGTACTTTACCTACAGGATTATCTTTAAATACTTCAACAGGAGTTATTTCAGGAACAGAAAGTTCATCAATTACACAAGAAACAGTTTATTCAAATATTCAAGTGACTTTGACAGATGGTCAATCACAAGCAACAACAAAAACTTTCAGCATTACTATTAGTGTTGGAGCAACAGGTGGGGGACAATTTAACTAATGGCTAATACATATTTAACAAGAACATTTTCTGGTGGAAGCGATAGTGATAAAAACTTTACAATATCATTTTGGTTTAAATGTGCTTCGCATGATAGAGCAGATGACGAAAATCTTTATTTAAGTTATTATGATGGAAGTAATAGATTTGGAATAGCAACAGCTGGCAATGATAGACTAAAAATAGAAAATATGGCAGGTGCTTCTTATACTATGCGATTTATTACAAACAGATTATTTAGAGATACTAACGCATGGTATCATTTAGTTTGTAGAGCAGAAACAAATGCTTTAGCACAAGAAGATAGATTTAAAATTTATATTAATGGTGTTCAAGAAACTTCATTTAGTACAGCAACTTATATTGGACAAAATGGTGTACTTAATGCACCTAATTCATCTTATCCAACTACAATAGGTGCTTGGAATGGTGGTTCACAATCTTGGAATGGTTCAATGTCACATTTTCATATTTGCGATGGTTATTCTTATGATGCTTCATATTTTGGAGAAACAGATAGCACAACTGGAGAATGGAAAATTAAAACTTCTCCAAGTGTTTCTTATGGAACAAATGGTTTTTGGATTTTAAAAGATGGTAATACAATTACAGATAGCTCCCCAAATTCTAATAATTATACAGTTGGTGGTGGTACACTTACAAAAACAGAAGATTGTCCAAGTAATGTTTTTGCTACATTTAATCCTTTAGTAAAACCAAATGACTATACTTTATCACAAGGAAATAATACTATTGCTTATGGTAGTTCTGCATCAAGAGGTTGTTGTGTTTCTAATTTAGGAATGTCATCTGGAAAATATTATTTTGAATTAAAAGTTACTGCTAGTTCTCATGCACAATGTCAAGCAGGTTTAGGTATTGTTAATCAAAGTGATAATGGACAATTAGGAAGTTATCCTAATCATGGTGGTGCTGACCAAGGAGTAGCTTATTACTTTTGGGATGGAAGTAAAAGTATAGGACAAACAGGTTCAACTTATGGTTCAGCAATAGTCAATGGAGATATAGTTAGTTGTGCTTATGACATAGATAATAAAGCACTTTATTTTAGAAAAAATTCTGGTTCTTGGCAAGATAGTGGCGACCCAACTTCTGGTGCAAATAAAACTGGTGGAATAGATTTTTCTTCAATAACTGATAACGGATTTTGGTTTATTAATATTGGGGATGGTTCTGGAAGTAATACATTTACTGCTTCATTCAACTTCGGTAATGGCTACTTCGGAACAACAGCAGTATCTAGTGCAGGAACTAACGCAAGTGGTATTGGAATATTTGAATATGATGTTCCAAACGGATTTACAGCACTTTCAACAAAAGGATTAAACTTATAATGGCATACACAACAATTAATAAATCTACAGATTATTTTAATACTAAACTTTATAGTGGTAATAGTTCAACACAATCTATTACAGGAGTTGGATTTCAACCTGATTTTAGTTGGAATAAAACACGAAATGCTGTCGATAATCATATTCTTGTTGATAGTGTTAGAGGAGATAAAGTCTTACGTTCTAATAATGCAGTTGCTGAGTACGACACAGGAGTAAGTTGGCAGTTTAATTCAGATGGCTTTACAATGACAGGAACAACAGGAGAGTTAAATTATTCAGGTCGTACTTACGCATCTTGGAACTGGAAAGCTGGAACATCATTTACCAATGACGCAAGTGCAACTGGAATAGGAAGTATTGATAGTTCTGGAAGTGTAAATACTGATGCTGGGTTTAGTATTGTGTCTTATACAGGTAATGGTACAGCAGGTGCAACGATTAAACATGGTTTATCAACTGCTCCAAAGGTTGTTCTTATTAAGAGAAGAAGTGTAGCTGGTCAATGGGTTATGGGTCATGGTAGTTTAGGTTTTACAAAATTTTTAGAATTAGATTTAACAGGAGCAGCACAAACAAGTACATTAAGATTTAATGATACTGCACCAACTTCTTCTGTATTTACTGTTGGTAGCACAGCAGATACTAANCAAAANGGTACAACGCTAATTGCCTACTGCTTCGCAGAGAAAACTGGTTACAGCAAGTTTGGTTCTTATACTGGTAATGGAAGTACTGATGGAACATTTGTTTATACAGGATTTAAACCTGCTTTTGTAATTTACAAAGGTGCAAGTGGTACTGGTACAACAGATAACTGGGAAATGATAGATAATAAAAGAACTGATGGAACAATAGGAAATCCAAAAAATGAAGTTTTATATCCAAATTTAAGTAATGCAGAAGGAGTAAATACAACAGATAGATTAGATTTATTAAGTAATGGTTTTAAAATGAGAACTGGTGCTAGTGATTATAATGCTAGTGGTTCAACATACATTTACATGGCATTTGGTCAATCATTAGTAGGTTCAAACAACACACCATGTACAGCGAGGTAAATAGAATATGACAAAAGCAAGAGATTTAGCAAATATAATATCAGGTGGTTTTGATGCTACCGATATTCCAAATTTAGATACTGCTAAAATTACAAGTGGTACTTTAGCAGACGCTAGAATACCTAATTTAGCTACATCTAAAATTACTTCTGGTACATTTGCAGATGCAAGACTTCCATCTACTGCTTTAAATAGTAATGTTGATTTAACAACTTTATCAGCAAGTAATTTAACAAGTGGAACTTTAGCAGACGCAAGGTTTCCTGCAACACTTCCTGCTGTTAGTGGTGCTAGTTTAACCAATCTTCCTGTTTCAGCTGACTTTGTAAAAATAACAACTACAACAATTTCAAGTAGTGTAGCCTCAGTAAGTCTTGATGGTCATTTTTCATCTACTTACAAAAATTACCAAATTGTAGGAACTGGATTAATTTTTGGAGATAGCTATTTTTCTGGTAGTCAAGGTTTAAGATTCAGAATTAGACAAAGCAATGCCGACAAAACAGATGGTCAATATATATGGGCAACAAATAGGTCTAATAAGTATTTTAATGGTAATGTTGGCACAAGTCCAGAGGGCGGTTATAATACAGACTATGTTAAAATCATATCAAAAAATAATACTGGTAATCAATTTACAGGAAATTTTACTATGGATATTTATCAACCTCTTAATACATCGTATAGAAAAGCTATTAATTGGCAAACCTCAGCACTAGAAACAGTAGATAATAGTACAGGTAATCTTGGATTCTTTTGTACAGTTGGTGCAACAGTATATAGAGGTAATACTACTGCTATTTCTGGTTTTACTCTTTATCCTGCTTCAGGAAATCTTACAGGTGGAACGATAACAATTTATGGTCTTAAACAATAAGGATTAATTATGAAAAAAATAATAAATAATGAAATAGTTGATTTAACTGCTGAAGAAATTTCTCAAAGAGAAGAAGATATTGCTAATGCAGAAGTTGAAGCAAAAAATATTAAAGATGCTGAAACAGAAACAGCAGATAAAAAAGCATCTGGTAAACAAAAATTATTAGACTTAGGATTATCTGAGGAAGAAGTGAAAGCACTTATAGGAATATAATGGCTAGGAAAAAGGTTCTAACACCAAAAGAATAATTTGTGCGTTTATCAATAGTCGCATTTTATGTAGCAACTATAAATGAAATTTATTTTAGCTTATACTATTTGTTCAGCTATAACTGGTATGTGTAATACTCCACAAGTATCTCCTGTAGAATTTAAAAGTTGGACTGATTGTACTAAAGGTGGTGCAGTAGCAACCATTACAGTTACTAATAATTATATAGAAAAATTTAATAAAGAAAAATTATACGTTTCTTATTTTTGTACTGACAAAGGTAGTGATGCGTAAAAAAAAGATAACACCTTCACAATATGCTGATGCATTAACTGCTGTAAGGTTATCTTCTCACGAAAAAGTATGCATGGAAAGAATGAAGACGTTAATTAAATCAATGGATGAACTTAAAAAGGATGTGAAAGAGATGAGGGCAGATATGAATAAATGGAAAGGAGCTGGTGGTATTGTTATTATACTTGTCAGCATCTTAGGTTCTGTTCTCTATTTCTTTACGAAATAGATTATGTTTAAAGGTCATAAAGTAATTGTTATTGGTGATGCACACGATAGCCCTCATATAAAACAAGATAGATTTAAATGGATTGGCAAATATATTAAAGCTGCTAAACCAGATTATATAATTCAAATAGGTGATTGGGCTTCATTTGATAGTCTTAGTTTTTTTCAAAAAAATAGTACACAAGCAGGTAAACTTAAAGATGCCTACATGGTAGATATAGATTCTTTAAGATCTTCAATAGATCTACTTGATAAACATATTGATAATTCAAGAATACCCAGGCACGTTACTTTTGGTAATCATGAACAACGTGTTTATAGATTTGAAGAAAATATACCAGAAATATCAGGCATGATGAAAAAAGAGCTGCATGATACTTATACAAAACGTAACTGGAAATTTTCTCCTTATGGAGCATTTAAAATAATAGGAGGAGTATCTTTTACTCATTGTCCATTAAACATTATGGGTAAAGAATATGGTGGTAAGAATTGTGAAGTCCAAGTTGCAAATGATGCAACTAATGACATTGTATTCGGTCACACTCATAAATTTAGAGATTGGAAACAAGCTAAAATAGGGGATAAAAACTCCGTGCGTATTATTAACGTAGGTTGTGCGTTGCCATTTGGCCACATAGAGGAGTATGCAAAGCTTAATATGACAGGTTGGTCTTGGGGAATAGTTGAACTTGGAATATGGGATAACCACATTCAAGAAAGTCAATTTATTTCTATGGACAGATTGGAGAAACAATATGGATAAAATTAAAGAAAAAATATCACTAGCTAAAGATGCAATAGCTAGAAAATGGAATGCTTTTAAACAATGGTATGTGTCATGGTTATACAGATGATAACACACGCAAATCAATGGGATACAGCTAAATGGTATAATTTTAAACCAAGTGAATTTGCTTGTAGTTGTTGTAATGCATTAAAAATTTCACCAGTAGTTTTAGACTTTGTTCAAGCTTACAGAAATACTACAGGTAAAGGAGTTTCAATTACTTCTGGTTATAGATGTCCAAAACACAATAGTTCGGTATCTAGCACAGGAGAAGATGGGCCACATACTACAGGTTTTGCAATAGACATAGGAACAAATACACAATCACAATATCAGTTAATTAGATTTGGTTTACATTATAGTCCTAGAGCAATGGGTATAGGTGTTGCTAAAACATTTACTCATATAGATTTTCTTACAATAGATCAGGGTGAGAAATATGTAATTAGACCTAATGTTTGGAAATACTAATATGTGGTTAGCTTTACTTAAAAATCCTTTAACAAGAATGATCGGTTCAAAGATTATTGGAGGAATCCAACATAAATTAACCAAAGATAAAATTATTAGAGAAAAAGAAATAGCAGCAGCTACATCTTTAGATATAGCAAAAGTTGGTGTTCAAATGGAACAAGTTCGACAACAAGATAATTCGCTAAAAGATGAATGGTTAGTTTTATTTTTTACAATTTTAATGGCATGTCATTTTATACCTTATACTCAAGATGCAATGCAAAGAGGTTGGGAAATTTTAGAATATGCTGATCCTATGTTTTGGTATATTATTTTAACAATAGTAGGAGCATCATTTGGTGTAACTACAATGAACAAACTTAAAAAGAAATGAAGTACGTTATTTATTGTTTCTTAGCAATAATGTGGTCTTCATTAATAATTTTAACAACTGTTAATTATATATGAAAGATAAACCATTAAACATTTCGGAAGAAGCAGCTGTGCAGATGCCAATGAAAACGGTTGCCTCATTGATAGTGCTTGTCGCAGCAGGAGTACTCGCATTTACTGAAATTACAGCGAGGCTTGTATCGTTGGAAACTTCAAGAGAGTTATTTGAAAATGATTTGCTTAAGAAATCTGAACAAGTACCTACTGACCAAGAGCAACATTTTTTAATTGAAGATCTTTATAAAACTGTAGAAAAAATGGAAGAAACTCAAGAAATGAATATGACTAATAAAGTTAATATAGAATTTTTAAAAGAACAATTAGACAAAGCTTTAAATGATATAGAAAAATTAAAAGACAAAGTAAGAGAAAACGGAAAGACTTATTAATGATTGAAACTGTAGTAGCTTTATTAATGATTGTAAATAATGAGATTAAAGAACATAGAATACAAGAATCTATGAGTGAATGTTTAAAAGGTAAAAGAATTGCAACTAGAACAATAGATGACAATGTAAATTACCAATGCATTAAATCTCAAGCTGAACTAGAGGAAAATATTGATGGCTCGAAGTCAATCAAAAAACTCATCCTTGAATAAAAGAACTTATCGTAAGCATAAAGAACATGCTGAAGATATGTCTTATGAAAATGAGCTTGAAACTTTTTTAGACGACATAAAAAATAACACACCAAATGACGAGCAATTCGAAGAAGAAAACCTGGACAAAAAAAGTTAATCAATCTTATCATTGTGGTTATTGTAAAGTTTGTAATACAGAATTAACCTCAGATATGGGTGGTTGGATCGTAACAGCTAAAAAAGAGTACTTTTGCCATAATGGTAAAGATGGCTCTTGTTTTGACCAATTTTGTGAGTCTAAAAGACTCTGAGAGCAACGTAGAGTGCTATTGAGAACAAAATGCGACCTTGCCTATGTATTAAAATTGTTGCTAATCTTAGACTCTAATAGAGTCCATTAAAAGGATATTAACATTATCCCCAAACTATATGTATAATTTGCAGGTAAATATGTGATCTTGTGCGTAGATGTGTTATTTTGTAGCATTATGAAAATGACAAAATATACACAATGTAATTTAACAGCAGAACAAACACAAAGACACAAAGATTTTCTTGAAAAATTAAAACCTGTTTATAAAAAAATGGGTGCTGAACATTTATTAAAAGAAAATAATATAAAAGAAATTTTTCAAGTAAGTAAAGAAATAACTGATTTAAATTTAGATTGGTTTGATGGATATTTCAGTCAACCTATATTAAAACCATTCCATTCTAAAGATAGGTGGCAATTATTGCATTTGGTTATAAAAGCTTCTGCAACACATAAAGTGGTTTATCAACAAGAATTAGCTCAAAAAATTGGAGTATCTGTAAAGACAGTTTATAATATAATTAAAGAACTAAAAGATAGTGGCCATTTTATTGAATTAAATCCAACTTATATAGATCCCAAAGATATAGATAAAAGGGTAATAAACGTAAGACCTTCTGTTGAGTTAACTATAGCTTATTTAAATGTAAATGTAGAACATATCTTACAATGTATAAATTTCTTAAAAGCCCATACTAAAATTAGCTTTACTTTTAATTAAGTTTTTTACCGTCTTCTTTATATTTTTCGGACTCTATTGTAGCTAATGCTGATTGCATTAAATCAATTATAAATTGTTTTTTTTGATATGATGAAGAAATAGTCATTGTTGCAGAAACTAATGAAACAAGTGTTGCATCTACATTATTATGTTTAAGCAAATCAAACGTTAAATAATCATTAAGATCAGCTAAACTTTCTTGACAATGAGAAAGACGAAGTTTTCTTTTTTTAAACTCTTTTTTTAGATCTAATATAGATTTCATATTGACAGGGTAGGGTATTCTATGATTAACTTAAACGCACTTATGTCAGGAACAGATTATCAATATCGTAAGCTTTATGAGGTTTTTGAAGAAGTTAAATATCTTAGACAACAGATTAATTTAATATGTAAAAGAATGGGTATTAAATACCAAGTTAATAATACTAATCCTCACAATCCAAAAAATATATATAACTTAGATCCTTTTTTTGAACCTGAAGAAATATGGTCTGATGGAATATTTGGAGAATATGGTCTTGAAGACAACTCCAAGAAACACACCAATGTTTTGAATTACAATAAGAAAAAAAAGTAAGCAACTCAGACTGGATAAACCATTGGTGGTATTTATCATTACACCATACTGGACAGCGTGGTTGCTTACTCACATAATTTTTAATTAAGCAGCAGGACTTTAGCGTTACAGCGTTACCATATCAAAATGGGATGGAAGAACTACAGGTTCTAGCTTACCTATTTCTCTAGAAGAAATTTTGTTTAACTAGAGGGGAAATCTTTTAAATCAGAGGCATTCCAGTAGCGTGAAATAAAAGCAACCCCCCCCTCTAGCCGAAAGGAGCAATCGTTAGATTGCCATATGCCCCCGAAGGGGATTCATTAAAACTGTTCTTTAAAATCGTCAGATCCTTGATTTGATGGAGCAGAAGCTGCACCACTAGAATCTTTAGGACTAACCATTCTAACAACACCAGAAAATCTAGGAACAACTACTTCTGTTACATATTTTTGTTGGCCACCAGCATCTTTATAAGATCTAGTTTCTATTTCACCTTCAACATATAACATAGTTCCTTTTTTAGCATACTTGCCCATTGTATCTGCGATACGAGGATCAAATACTACAACTTTATGCCAAGTAGTTTTTTCTTCTTCTTTAAACTTCTTGTTAGTTGCTAAAGATAAATTAGCCATGCTGTCGCCTTTAGAAGTTTGTTTTACTTCTGCGTCAGCACCTAATCTACCTACTAGGATTACTTTGTTTATCATTATTAACCTCCTTTGGTTTTAATATTTTAACATTGTTATCAAGTTTACTTAACTTACCTTTGGCTTTTACTTCATCAGGCATTTCATCTTCTGAATAAACAAAACCATGTAAACCTAATAACTTAAGAACACATCTGTCATAAGCACGTTTCTCAGCCATTGCATATGGATAAGAATTTTTTGTATTTTTTGGTGATGACTCTCCATAAGATACAACTTGTACCTTCTTATCATTACCTTTGTCTAGTACAGCAGTACATTTAACAACAACAATACCATTTGCAGAATTAGTTTCTATTTCTTCAAATTTATATTTAATACCATTACTTGCACCTGCTTGTTCAATGTATCTGTGATACATAACCCAAGTACCATGACAATCCCACAAAGCTTTATATTCACCTTGATCGTTTTTAGTGTCTAGCTCATATTTTTTTAATATAGCTAAAGCTCTACTATCAATTGGTTTTCCCATTATGTTCCTTTCTCCGTATATTGATTATTAATATGAGTCTTACTAACTACATATACATAAGCAGCTTTCTGACTAGAATTTTTACGTTTATCTTTACGTTCAATTTTATTGAGCTTGAATAACTCAGTCACTCTTGGTCTTACAGTAAATCGACTGTAATTTAATAACTCTGCAATTTCATCAGCAGTAGCACCAAAATTTCCTTTATTAGCAATAACATTAAAAACTTTATTTCTAATAGTTTCTACACCTACCTTAATTGCTTCAGCAGCTTCTATAGAAGTATCAACTTCTTTATGCCCTGGAGAGTATGGGTATGATTGTTCTGCCATCACTAAACTCCTTTTGATTAAAATTATCAAAGCTAATATGCTCTGGTGGTTCTTTTTTGGTTGATACAAAATGCCAAAATAAAACTTCAGCATTAAGTAATTGTTCTTGAAACTCTGCGTCAGCAGTAATTTCTAAAGCTTCCCATTTCATATTTCCGTAAAACGCAGAAAAATATAATTTAGGATAACCTGTCACCATTAAATAGTGTTGTATCTGTGCTTTATATTTATCAGCTTGTTTTTTAGAATTTGTAAATGCATTAGTATGCTTACATTCTAATAATGCTTTATCTTCACCTAATATTAAACCATCAACATGAGCATACATATGAGGATAATCTTTATGGAAAAAAGTTTCTTGTCTTCCTGTAACTTTTAATCCAGTTTGTTTTTCAAACCATTGAATATTAAATGGCTCTGTATGTACTCCCATTTGTACTGGTAACACATCAGATAAATCTACTGGTTCTGCATCACCTGTTTTTTCTAACCATAGTGAATGCCATTCACCATTATATAATTTGGTAGCATCACTACCACCAATACCTTGTTTTCTATCAAAGTCTTTTTTCATATTGTACCTCCAACTTTATAATAATGTTTAGGGTGCTTTCTTAACTGCATTTGCAACAATGCTTCTAACCTGTAATCCCATTGTTGTTGCACCTTTACGTTTGATTTTTTCCCATTTTTCTTTTTTTTGTTTTTCATGTTCTAACCTCAATCTTTCTATTTTATTAACAAACTTGTAGGGTAGAGTACCTTTCAAGATCATTGTTGCATTGTGATTGTATACGTCATCATTAAACTCTATTTCTTTGTAGAATTTTAATAATCTCATTCTAAAAGCTTGTTGTCTTATATGAGGAGCTGCGTAGTCTATGTTAGACTTCTTCTTTAGTGTGAACATCCGTTTCCTTTACTGTAAATGTATTTTCTTTAGCTTTTTCTAAAAGATCATTTAAAAGTTTTTCTTTAGTTTTAAATTTATCTGTTATTGATTTAGCTTTAGTAAGGTAGTGAACAGCATCTAGAAGTTCTTCTATTGTTTCAGCAATCCATTGGTCTAACGGTCTTTCGTTAGACTCCATTGTCTTACCAAACTTGTCCATACCTTGTATGTGTCGATCAAGAATTAACTTAACGACTTCATTTACTATAGGATCGTTTGTTATATCACCTGGATTAAGATCTGGGTTGATTGTCATGTTGCAGCACCTTTGGAGTTAAAGTTATAGTCATACCTAAAGCATCAGCCCAACAGCAGAATAACCATCCACTCGGTTTTCTAATTCCACATTCCCATTTTGATACTAAACCTTTAGCAACACCTAAAATTTCATCCATTTCTAACTGAGAAATTTTTAGCTGTTTTCTTGCAGATACAAACTGAGGTATTAAAGCATTATGAAATAAAGGGCCTAAAGCTTCATTAGCCATTAGTTCCTCCATATATTCCACTTGATTTAGGTAAAATAGCTGATTTAATTAGAACATTTGTGTACGAGAAAAACCTGCAAAAGTTATCGGTAGTAAATATAGCTAGACAATACAGGAACTTTAGTCTATTACTACCGATAATTAATGGATTTCGAACCCAATTAATTATATTTTCTAAGCAAATCAACATATATTCACAATACGCACAAAATACCTATATAATAGTGGAAATGTTGCCTGTATGTTCTTCTTGAATCTTTTACCTATTGTGCGTAATAAACTAACAAGAAAATTACGCAACAATAGGGTGCTAGAAGACTGTCAGCATTTGGGTACCTATCTAGCTATTAAGGGCTGAAACGGATAACTCCGATGCCTTAAATTCTGTTATATTCCAATTGTTTAGCTCACATAGTTTAAGTAATTGATGAGCAAATATTTTGTTAGATCCTTTTTCCCATTTTTGTACTTGCTGAAAGCATACAAAAACTTGATCTCCTACATTAGATTGTGTGAGTTTAGATTGAGTTCGTAATCGTTTAAGATGCTGTCCAATTTGCAAATTATATTCTCTATTAGTTTGACTCATTAATTAACTCCGTTTTTAATTGATTATAAACTGCATGATTGTTCGGTATGTTCCAATATCCTTTTTTATTTAGTCTAAGACCTACATGATAAACAAGAGTTGTATGATCTTTTGTAGTTAATTTAGATATTTGAGGAAATGATAATTCAGACAATTCTCTCATTAAATTAATAGCTACAGATCTCGGTATCACTAAATAAGAATTTCTTTGTGATCCAAATAATTCTTTTTCAGATATTTTATAATACTGAGATATTTTAGATTTTATTTTTGAGAAAAGATCAATACCATTAATAGGAGTTATATTTGGTACATATTTAAAAGGTTTTTCNTTTGATTTTNTGCCTTNACTATAACCTAAATTATAAATTTTTTTTTCGTCATTATTGTATTTCCTTAAAAAACGTGGATGCATTATATATTTCCTTTCCTTCTTGATGCTTCTAATGTTCTCCAAACATCTATTCTAAGAACTGCAGTAGCTCGTTTATTTCGTAATAAATTAACTGTAGTTTGTGAACCAAAAATTTTTTCTATAGCAATTTTATATTCTTCATTACCATAAAATTCTTCTTGTGCTTTAGAAACAGATGCATTTGATTTAGTTACAAACATACCTTTTGTATGTTTAATTTTATCTTTTTCGTAATCTAATTCAGCAGAAGCAGATGCATATTGCTCATCAGTTTGTGCTAAGTATTGTAAATCGTTATCAATATCCATTATGCTGCATCCTCCTCAAACATTGATCCATTAAATGATTTGTCATCATAATGTTCAGCTGTTTCATTAGCTTCAACTTCAAATGTACCATCTTTAGTTGATACAATTACATCACCATAAACATGACCTTCAAAAGCAAATGATCCCCATTCTTCTAAAAATCCAAAATCATACCAAGCACTTCGTAACCATCCTTCTGTTAATGGTTTATGATCGTAACTTGTTACGCAATATTTAAATATTTGTGCTATTTTAGTTTTTGGATCTACATATTCTAATGGTGTCCAATGTTCTATCCATCCATCAGGATTGTATTTAGTTAAATTTGGTTTGTTAATTACTGGTACTTTATCTGCATCAAGATACTCAAAATTATCATCAAATCCACCTTCATCATGACCACCTTCAAAATGTAATTTAAGATAATATATTCCATCTTTGTACATTTTTTCGTAAATTTCTTTTAAAGGTTTAGCATTAAGCTTTCTAATTTTATTAGCTATTGCTTCACCTTTTTGGTGTTCTTTCCACCAATCTTTATGTTCTGTATTGTGATCTATATATGTACCTACTAAATCTATTGTTGTTGCTATCATAATATAGGTTGTCCTTTCCGCATCCATGATGCTATTCTTACGTTTTTAATCCAATCTTCAAAGCTAGGTATAAAACCTAAATCTTCGATGATATGTTTTTCAGCTATTAGTCTTACTGGAACAGCTTTTCCATCGCTATTCGTTATCGTTTGACCAAATTCTTTTTCGGCAGCAAAACATCCTTCAGCATGATGACGTAATGCTCTATGAGCAAAATGAGATGTAAGTTTTTTACTCTCGTCAAACCAATCGTGAATAGGTTGGTAATCTTCTGGTTTACCTCCCCATTTTTTTACACTTGATAAACTATGGTAATAACAATTAGCCATACATACTCTCCCATTG
>JGI26247J51722_1000733_pt1 | contig 13384 bp, 12 predicted proteins | sample SaaInlV_100m_DNA_2_FD_51722 | JGI IMG/M metagenome (IMG submission 51722)
TAATCTAATTCATTATCAATAATATTTTCTTTTTCTAAATCTCCTAAACTAATTTCTTTAATTTGACTTTTACCTGCAGGTAATGCACGAACAAATTCATCAATATTTATTTTTCTTGTAATATCTTCAAATAATTTTAAAAATTCTAATCTTATTTTTTTTGCATCTGCCATTTCTGATCCATTTGGTTCAATTATTGCATAGCAAATAGAATTTTTCTTGATTGGTTCTGGAGGTCCACACGTTAATACATAATCATTATCTTCTAATCGCATAATTCCTACAGCCAATTTTAGAGTCTCTGATTTGATAAAATTTCGTTGTCCTTCTATTGTGAAGGAACCTTTAGGCAGGAATTCTCCACTTGGGGCAGATTTCTTGATTTGTTCTGGATGTACCCAATAGGCACTAACTCCATACAATCCTTCTCTCCATGCTCTACTAAAACACACAGTTGCATGTGCAATTTCATTCATTGTTGTATCTGGTGCATTTTCTGAATCCTTTAAAATAAAAAATGGGGAACCAAAAATATCACCATGAAATACTTTATCATTTTTTACTAAATGTTTTCTAATTACAGCCGAATTTGATGCTGCATCTCTACCTCCAATTGTAAGATATCCATCACTAGTCATGAACCATCTATATCTTTCATACCAATTTTTTTTCCTAATCTCTGAAACAACAACTAAATTTCTTTCAGCTTCTGTTTGATTTTGGAATTTTGCTAATTTCTTTTCTGTTTTTTCTTTAATTGCTTGAATTGAATTAATAGCACCTGATTGTTTTTTTGCTTGATTGAATAAAACAGATGCAATTGATTGAAGTGGAGAATCTGTATTTATTTTAATTTTTTCATCTTCTACAATAATTATTGAAATTCCTTTTTCATTAACTAATTTTGCATTATTAGTTGCCAAAATTTCTTGTGCAGAAGTATCTTTTATTGAAATTATTCCTTTTGAAACCATTACAAAAAGAGAATTTGCTACATTTGTAATATTTTTTGATTTTTCTTTGACAGTTTGAATTGCTTTTTCTTGTTCAGAAATTTGAGTTTCCAAATCTTTAATCTTTTTATCAGAACTACTTGATTGAATTGATTTACCTTTTTCAACTATATTTTTTGTAAAAATTGTATCTAACCCTTCCATAAAATTACTAACATTTGTTATTTCCCCTTCTAGTTTTCCTAATTTTACTGGTAGAACTTCTACTTTTTCATTTTTTACTATTANAGGATCATGATTTCCTGATACTACATCTGAAACAATTTTNTTTGTTGTTTCATAAATTTTAGTTATTTCCTCTGATGTTAATAAATTTCCAATTTTTTTTGGATCAATATTTGTAATTTCAAATATTGATTCAACATATTTTTTTGGTAAACCTAAAGTTCTTCCAAACCATTTTGCNGAAACTAAATCAGTTATTTTTAAATCATCAAAATTTGATTCTTTTATATTAAAAATATCTAAATTATTTTCTGGTGGTTGTACATAATCTAATCCAACACTAAGTTTTCTATGTCTGACTTCTATAGAATGCTGTAATGCCAAAATTTTCATATCTTTGTTACAAAGTAAAATATTCCCATCTCCAAAAAATTCACCTACTAAAATGAATTCTTTTCCAAATCCTTCAAAAGTAAAATATGCAATTCTTTCTGCACCTATTTGTTCAATTTTTTTTAATTTTAATCGTAGTAAATCACTTCGTAATCTTTTAAGTAATCTATTTGGTTCCATTTGATCAATTTTTACTTTAGTTAACCAAATACCTGATGTTGAGATCATCATAAAGAGATCACTTTTTTCGGTATGATGAAGTTTAAAGAGAATACTATCTTTGTTTATACCATAAATATTACTGATGTAGTAACCTTGAACTTGCTCAGAAATCTGATTTACTAAATATCTTAATTCAATTCCAGCTAATGCCATAATTATTGTATTTTATGTCTAAAATTATACCCTTGCTATACTGTGCTCAAAATTTACCAAAGATATTAAACATGGTTTGCTTGAATCACGCTAGAAATTTACCTTGGCCAAATTTAAAAAGAAAAAATCTGCACCTACGCCTGAACCTGAAGATTCTAAACCTAAAATTGAAGATGATATTGGTACTCCTGAAATAGAGAAATCTACATCTGTTTCAGATTCTTCAAATGATCCATCAAAAGATTCTCCAATTGATCAAGCAAAAAAAAGTGAAAAAGATAAAAAATTGTCCAAATTATTTTGGATGCGTATTGTTTTAGCAATTAGTGCAGGTGTTATCTCGACTTTTATTTTTGAAGATATTGAAGGTGAAGAAAGAAGATGGGCATCAATTGGATTTATGATAATAGTATTTTTCGGATCAATTATAGTGGCCAAAGGAATGAAAATGCAATTACCACCTTCAGATAGAAAGAAACTTGTTACACAAGGTATTGGTAGCTATGTATTTTTGTATTTATTTTCATGGATTGTTAGTTATACATTAACTCATCTTGGTGATACTCCTACAGGAATCAATTTATAATTTAATTATAAAAAATAGGGAGATAATTTATGTGGAATTATAAAACACCTGGAATCCCAGACGAATATTTTGAACGTGCAGAAAAAGTTCCAATTACTAAAGAAGAAGTACGAACAATACAACTTAGTAAAGCAAGATTAAATCCAGGACAAATTGTTTATGATATTGGTTGTGGTAGTGGTTCAATTTCTGTTGAAGCTGCCTTTCAAATTGAATCAAATGGTAAGGTATTGGCAGTTGATTATGATGAAAATGCTATTGAATTAACTAAAAAGAATTTAAAAAAATTTAATCTTTCTAATGTATCTGTGATTTTTGGTAATGCTAAGGAAAAAATATTAGATCTTGAAGAAGCTGATGTTATTTTTATTGGAGGAACAGGTGGTGATACTGCAGAAATAGTCAAGCTTTCTGAAAATAAACTAAAATCTGGTGGTAGAATTGTAATTGGAATTATATTAATTGAAACACTTTATTCAGTATTACAAATTCTTGATAAATTGAAGTTTGATTCTATTGATATGACTCAAGTCACCATTTCTAAGAGTAGAAAAACTACTACTGGTACTATGATGTTAGCTAGAAATCCTGTTACTATAATATCTGCCACTAAAGTTTAATCTAGACTTTTAATTGGGGAAAAAGGCATGAAGACCATGCCTGGATTAATTGGAATTGGAGTAGGTCCTGGAGATGTAGAACTACTTACAGTAAAAGCAGTCAAAGCAATCCAAAATGCCGATATTATCATGTGTCCAGCCTCTAAAGAGACACGACCTAGTATTGCATTATCTGTAGTTTCATCTATTATTGATAAATCAAAAAATCAAGAAATTATAAAACTAATTTTTCCAATGACTAAAGATAAAGACATTCTAGAAGCCTCTTGGAAAAAAAATGCAAAAATAATGGCTGAAACTGTTTTGAAAGGAAAAAACGTTGTATATCTTACAGTAGGTGATCCATATCTTTACAGTACATGGATCTACATGCATAGAGATTTGACAGAAAAATATCCTGACATGAATATTAGTGTGGTACCAGGTATTGTATCAATATTTTCATTTGCATCTAAAGTTGGTGTTAGTGTTGCAGAAGGTGCTGAAAAAGTTGCAATTATTCCTTCATGTTATGATTTATCAAGTGTCAAAGAAATTGCAAAACATTCTGAATCAATGATATTTCTAAAAGATGGTAGATATTTTGATAAAGTTATTGAAGTTTTAAAAGAATCTGGTTTTCCAGATGATTCTCTTTTTGCAATTGGACAAGACTTGGGTACAGAAAATGAAATTGTTAGAACAATGAAATTAGGTGAAGTAAATGATGATTCCTTAACTACAAAATACTTTTCAATTTTGGTGGTAAAACGTGTCTAACGTATTTTTTGTTGGTTGTGGTCCTGGTGATCCTGAATTAATTACAGTAAAAGCAAAAAAATTAATTCAAAAAGCTGATGTTGTAGTTTATTCTGGTTCGTTAATTCCTGAACCTATTTTGAAATTATGTAAAAAAGGTAAACTATCATGATGCTGCAAAATTAGTTAGAGAAGAAATTTTTGATTTATTATACAAAAATGCAAAAAAAGACAAACTAGTTGTTAGACTGCACGATGGTGATCCAGCAATTTATGGTGCAATTAGAGAACAAATTGATAATCTAGAAAAAAAAGGAATAGAATCTACTGTTGTGCCTGGTGTTACATCTTTTCTAGCCTCAGCTGCAGCACTTGGAACTCAATTAACATTACCTGGAGTAACTCAAACAATGATAATCACAAGAGCAGAAGCAAGAACTAAAGTTCCTAAAAGAGAACAAATTTCTGAACTTGCAAAACATCAAGCTACATTAATTTTTTATCTTAGTGTTCATTTACTAAATAAAATTTCAAAAGAAGCAATTGAAGGTGGATATAAAAAAACTACACCTGTTGCAGTTGTTTATAGAGCAAGTAGAAAAGATCAAAAAATAATTATTGGAACACTAACAGATATTGCAAGTAAAGTAAAAGCTGAAAAAATTACAATGACTGCTATTGTAATTATTGGTGATGTAATAAAACCAAAATCTTATGAATATTCAAAACTTTATGATAAAACATTCACTCATGGTTTTAGGAAAGCTAAAACTAAATAGATAAAAAATTTACTTTATTACTAATTCCAATTTTATTTAATTTGTTTTTAAAACTTATTACATCACCAGAAGTAAAAATTTTTAATGAATTTCTTTTTGATTTATTATTTTTAATTTTTGAAAAAACTTTTGTTGCAACAATGTTTCCTGGATCAATAAATTGTATTTGTGGAAATTCTTTTTTTAATAAGTAATTTTAAAAATAATAAGTGAGTACTAGATAGAGTAATCGTATCAATTTTTTCTGAAATTACAATGTTTTCTAAATTTTCTTTAATTATTTTTTTACAATACTTTTTATTGTTGAGAAATTTTCCTGATTCAACTAAATTTACTAGATTAGAACCATTTATTTTAAAAATTTTGTAAGATTTTGGAATGTTTTCTTCTTCGATATAATCTGTAAGTCCTTTACTGTTTATTGCAGATTTTGTTGCCAAAATTCCAATTCTTTTTGATTTTGATTTCTTTATTGCTACTTTCAAAGGAGGTTTTACATCCACAATTTTCTTTGTTGATAAATCTAGCATTAGACTTGGTGTATTTGATGCAACAACAATAATGTCCGGCATAAATTTTTCTTCTAATAGATTAATTGTTTTTTTAATTATTGTGCTTAATTGAGCCTGTGATTTGACTCCGTATGGATAATTTTTTTGATCAGCAAAATAAATAATATCATTTTTGCCAATTTTTTGAATTTCTTTAATTATNGAAAGTGAGCCTAACCCTGAATCAAAAACAACAATCTTTGCCACTATCTNCAATTTATCAATCAATCATAATAGTTTGTTAGTTAAATTTACTCAAAAGTTGATCTAAATTTACACTGTTGATTAAGNCTTAATTTGTGGATCCACTAACATGTCAAAATTCGACAGTACATGGGCTCGTCAAGAGACTCAAAGTGTAACTGGCAAACTACAAGATGTATTAAAACCTCAAGGTGCATTAAAACCACGAATTCAAACTGCAGTAAACCAACTACAAGTCCAAATATCAAAAATGGACTCGATGTTAGGTAAATTGCAAGAAAGAGATGCGCAACTCTTTCAACGAGTCGTAACTGCAATGCAGCAACATGATACTAGTACAAGTAAAGTTTTGTCCAACGAATTAGCTGAAATTCGTAAAGTTACAAAGATGCTTGGTAATGCAAGAATGTCATTAGAACAAGTTCAACTAAGACTGACAACTATTCATGATCTTGGTGATGCTATGGTAGCAATTGGACCTGCGATGAATACAATGAAGGGATTGAAATCATCACTCGGAAAATTCATGCCAGAAGCTGATTCAGAATTGAATGGTATGACNCAGACACTTAATGGACTTATGATGGATTCACTTGCAGGAGACTCATTCAATATGGAGTCTTCTACTTCAAATGAAGAAACCGATAGAATTCTTCAAGAAGCATCTGCAGTAGCCGAGCAACAGATAGGAGAAAAATTCCCATCTGTACCATCTTCAAGTGGACTTTCGTCACAAACCTCTTCTACTTCTTCCTTTGAGTAGCTAGTTGAGATTAGACGATAGTTATTATTTTTATTTTATTTATTTAAAAAATANTNAGCTAAAATATTAAAAATAATTTTTAGTTATGGNAATGCAACAGATCCNGATAAAATAGAATCAATCTCTGAAATATTCACTCTACTTTGTTCCATGGANTCTCTTTTTCTAATTGTTACTGTATTGTCCTCTAATGTTTGATGATCAACTGTTATTGCAAATGGAGCTCCTATCTCATCCAATCTTCTATATCTTCTACCGATTGCACCTGAATGATCCAAAAATGCATCAAACTTTCTTTTAATATTTAGAAAAATTTCATCCGTTTTTTCTTTTAATCCGTCTTTTTTAACTAATGATAAAATTCCAACGTGAACTGGTGACAAATATGGTTTTAGTGATAAAACCATTCTTTCATGTTCTTCATCTTTTTTTAATGAATGCTCTAAAATTGTATATAGACTTCTATCAATTCCCATTGAAATTTCAAATACATGTGGCAAAACTTTTTCATCATTATCCATTACTTCAAATTTTTCTTTACTCATCTTTGCATGACTGGATAAATCATAATCTGCTCTATAATTACATGCTACAAGCTCAAGCCAACCGATTGTAGTTTCAACTTCAAAATCAAATGCAACTTCTGCATAGAATGCTTTTTCCTTATCTCCTAATTTTCTAAATCTACTTTTTGAGATATCAATACCTGTTTTTTCATAAAACTCTGTTAAAATTCCTAAATAATATGCTACAAATTTGTTTGGAACAATTCCTGATTCTAGTGCTTCTTTACAAGTCATAGAAATTGGCTCAGCATCTGTCTGTACTCTAATTACTGTATTTTCAACTTCAGCAAATTTTTCAACATCATCCAATCTTGTAGGATTACAAAATACTTCGATTTCAGCTTGATAAAATTCTCTAAGACGAAGTAAACTTTGTCTTGGCGCTATCTCATTTCTAAAACTTTTTCCTACTTGAGCAATTCCTAATGGAAGTTTGCCTCTCATAGTTTTGAAAAGTCTAGGAAAATCAACAAATATTGATTGACATGTTTCTGGTCTGAGATATGCTTCTTCTTCTTGAGGGCCAATTCCAACTTTAAACATCATATTGAATTTTTTTGTTGAACTAAAATTACCTTTACACTTTGGACATTGTATTTTATTTTCTTTAATTGCATTATCAAATTCAATCAAGTCTGCATTTTCGGGAATTTCGATATTTGTAATCTCTGCAATTGTTCTATCTGCTCTAAATGTTGAATTACATTTTGTACATTTTATTATTGGATCTGCAAAATTACCTAAATGGCCTGATGCCTCAAAAACTGATTTAGACATAATTTGAGAACCATCTATCTCCATCATTCCATCTCTTCTGATTAACTCTCTTCTCCATAATTCAAGAAATTTATTTTTTAAACCAACACCTGATGGGCCATATTCCCAAAAACCTGCACTTGCATCAGAATAAACTTCACAACTAGGAAAATAAAATCCCCGTTCAAGTGCTAATTTCATTACTTCTTCGTAATTCATTATTTTATTTTCTCCTTAATTGAATACATTTCTATGCAAATCCTTTTGCTATTTTGACATTTTCAAAATCGTTTCTGTCATCATCAATTGGAGTTTCTAAGATTATGGGAATTTTTTTCTTATTTGCAAATTTTACAACTGATTTCATTCCTTCTTCTCCAATTCCGCCTAATCCTAAATGATAATGTCTATCAAGATTACATCCAAGTTCTCCTCTAGCATCATTTAGATGAAGAATTTTCAAATTTTCCAATCCAACATGTTTATCAAATTCTTTAAAAGTTTCTTTCACTTTATCTACTGTTCGTAAGTCATATCCTGCAACAAATGCATGACATGTGTCAAGACACACGCCAAATTTTTTTCCAGGTTTTAATTGCTTAAAAATTTCACCAAGTTGTTTAAAATCTGAACCAACAGAATTTTTTTGTCCNGCAGTATTCTCTAATAAAATCATTACATCATTTTTTGTCTGTCCAGCTTTTGTTAGACCTTCTACTAATTTTTTAATTCCTGCTTCTTCTCCAGTTCCTAAATGNCTACCTAGATGTGTAACTAAATATGGTATTCCTAATTGTGCACATCTTTCAACTTCACTTATCAGTGTATTAACTGATTTTTCAAATGCGTCGTTTTTTGGTGTAGCTAAATTTGGNAAATATGGCATATGTGCACAAATTGCAAATCTATCAATTTTACTATCTTTTAATTTAGATTTAAAAGCATCAATGACTTCTTTTGTTAGTTCTTTTGCGTGCCATGATCTTGGACTTCTTGTAAATATCTGAAATGCAGAACAATTTCTTTCAACTGCATTATCTATTGATTTATCAATTGAACCTGATGCTGAGACATGACAACCAATTTGCATACTTAATCAATTCCTTAAAACATAATTTAAACCAGCGTTCAAATCTTGAGAATCAGATTTTTATGTAAATTACTTAGATAACTATTATGCTAGTTCTTGGACAAGATGAAAAAGCAAAATATCCATTTTTGGCTGACGCTGGAGAGTATTTGAAAGATAAGGGTTTTTCTTTAACTCAATTTGGTACAGATCCTGTTTTAAAATTATCCGTTGAAAAAGCACTACATAGAATTAAAGTTGCAGCAGCAGGTGAAGTGTATAAATCTGATTTAATTGATGGTTATGCATCAAAAGACTATGTTCTTGAAAGAGAAGTATTTTCTTTTCTTTTAGCTATAGTTCTCATAAAATTAACTGGTATGTCTACATTGGTCAAAAGATTTGCATTAGCTGAAGCTCGAAGAGCAGAGAATTATTTGGAAAAAGATTTGGGAAATGCTTCTAATAAATCAAAAATTGATTTAGCAACTAGAATTATTCATGATTTATTTAATATTGAAATAATTAAAGAAAATGATTTTTTTGTAATACCTGTATCTGATTATCTGAAACATTCAGTTACTTTTCATGAACGTGAATGGAAATTAATTAACAGACATGTTGAAAATGGAAAAGTCTTTCTTACTCCTGATAAAACAGTTAGATTAATTCGAAAAGAACTAGGAAATTATATTAGCTCAAAAATTATTAATGCTCCTAAACCCTCTATGATTCCTGGACTTGAAGTAATTGTAAATGAATTAATTTCAATTTCTAAAAAACTTACACCAACATACACCATAACTACTGGAGAATATCCTCCTTGCATAAAACATGCAATTGATGTACTTGAAAAAGGTGAAAACCTTCCTCATTCTGGAAGATTTATGCTTGCAACTTTTCTTTTATCAAAAGGACAAACAGTTCAACAGATTGTACCATTATTCAAAAATGCGCCTGATTATAATCCTCGAGTCACACTTTACCAACTTAATCACCTTGCTGGAACTTCCGGTAGTGCAACAAAATATGCTTGTCCTTCTTGCGAAAAATTAAAAACGCAAGATCTTTGTTTTATAACAAAAGAATGTGATAATATTATCAATCCATTACAATTTGGAAAAAAGAGAAAATGATGAATGAAATTGATATTAAATTTTTAGAAGATTCATTTAAAAAATATTATTTTAATCATTTTGATCTTATTACTACTCCTGAACGTACATCTGAAAGGGAATTTGGTTATCAGAAATTTAATTCTGGAATGTTTAGACATATTTCAATTAAAGATGATAAAGAACTACATCTATTGTTTATACAAAATGTTCCATCTGATGTTTATTGTTCAAATGCATATTATTCATTTCCTAATTCTCCTATGAATGAAAAAGATTGGAAAGAAGCAGATTTAATTTTTGATATTGATGCAAAAGATCTTAATTTATCTTGTAGAAAAAATCATACTGTATCTATTTGTAATGAATGTAATGAAATTTCAAAAGATGTTAATCGATGTTTAAAATGTAATTCAAGTAAATTAGAAAAAAAATCTTTACCTTGTAAAAATTGTATTAATGCATCAAAAATTGAAGTTGATAAATTATCTAATGTTTTAATGGATGATTTAGGAATTGATAAAGAAAATATCCATGTTTATTTTTCAGGTAATGAGGGATTTCATGTTTATGTTTTTAATTCACAATTTCAAAAAATTATTTCTAAAGAAAGATCCGAACTTGTTGATTATATTATGTTTCGTGGTGCCATACCTGAAACATTTGGTATGAAAAAATTTAAACCTAATAGATCATTATTTCCAGATTTTAATCAAAAAGGTTGGAATGGAAGATTTTCAAAACAAGTTTTTGGTTCAAAATCAAGACGTTCAAAAATTATTTCAGAATTACTTGTTAATGGTTATTCNTCTTTTCAAAAAACTCTTGATGATGTATCTGAAAAAATTGGTGTTAAAATTGATCCTAATGTAACTATGGATGTTCATAGAATTTTCAGATTACCTGGTTCTATTAACAGTAAAAGTGGTCTTACCAAAATTCTTTGTACTGATTTAACAAAATTTGATCCATACAAAGATGCATGTTTTCTTAATGATGATTCTGTTGAAATTTTAGCTAATTGTCCAATTGAATTTAAACTAAAAAATAAAAAATTTGGTCCATACATTAATGAAAAAATAACACTTCCAACATATGTTGCAGTGTATATGATTTGTAAAAAATTAGCAACACTTGTTTAATTTTACTGGTAAGGCTTTAATTTAGTAAATCATGATTAAATGTGATTTTGTATAGTGCCTCTACTGATAAGCAAACTCCACCTCCTGATGCTGGTAAATTCATCAGATTAGTCATTGTTGCCATTATTGGAATTGTAATTTTTGCCATGGTTGGAAATCAAGCAGTTATTCTATCCATGAATTTTACTGAATTTGGAGATCAGTTCACTAAACCTCTTTACTATACACTCATTTCAACTCTAATTTTATCTGCTATTGCTCTTATTCGTGTAAACATTGCTAGTAGAGCTTCAATTTTCTGGTATGGAATTAATACTGCAATTGGATTTATTGCTAGAGGTCCTCAACAATCTGTTTCAACAGATATTTCAAATTTTAAAGATTACAAACTAACTTCTCCTCAATTCATTCTTTGGCAAATTACTAAAGTTCTGTTATTTGGTGCATTCTTTGCAAATATCATGTTTGGATTTGCAGCAATGTCATTTATTGATGGAAATACTTTGGGTGTTGAACACTTACCAAATTTGTTTTCTTTACCATTTGTAACTCCTGATACTAATCCAAACTATGCGTTTGAACAAGTAGTTCCAATGATCCCTGCACTAGTAATACTAATTCCACCAATGCTTGCAGCAATTAGTTTACGTTTAGTTTTGTATGTTGGAATTCATAGAATAATTGATGTCGCTACTTCCTATTTACAAGATTCCAAAGAAGGAAAACCTCGTTATCTAAATTATGTTTCAACTATTGAAGGTATTTTTGGAATTGGTATCCTTTGGATGGCTGTTAATCTTTTCTTTACTGATCAAATTGATTATAATACAAGATATGTTATTGGTGGTACACTTGTAATTGGTTTTGCTTTAATTGCATTTTCAATAGTTGATAGAATTAGAGCACGTGTTTTAACTCACATGTTTAAACGTGATGTCATAATACGTATCGTAACAATTCTTGTTATTGCACTTATGGTTGGTGGTGTAGTGGCAGTAAATAACAGCATTGCTGATGCAAAGAAAATTGAATTTTTAGGTCCATATACGGCTCAACAAATTGGAGTAAATAGATATCTTGGAGAACTAAATAATGTTCAAGAAAATATTCATGATGTACAATTAACATCTGTTTCTGCAAATAATATTAAAAATTATGTAAAACAAAATAGTGATGTTCTTGATGTTATTCGAGTTTGGGATTGGGAAGCTGCATTTGCTAAATTAAANCCTGAGATAGGATTAATCCCATATGTTGATTTTGAAGATAATGATATTCTAAGATTTAACAATACTTTGTATTGGACTGCATCGATGAAACCAATTTTGCCATCATCTGTTAGTCTTGATAACCGATGGTACAATGAACACCTTGTTTATACTCATGTTCCAGATGGATTTTTGACTTTAGAAGCAACAGATGGTCAAATAGTTGACAGTGGAAAATTTTTCAAACAGAGAGAAATTTACTATGGTGAGGGTGGATTATTTGAACAAACTTGGTCTGGGTATCCAAATTCAAGAGGTGAAAATAGTGCTGAACTTGGAGGAATATCTTATTCTGGAATGAGGTGGTCTTGATGTTGCACCACCGTTAAGTTGGATATTTGAACCAAATTTCTTACTTTCATTTCCAGGTGAATCAGTCCATGTTATGAGATACAAAGATGTTCATGATAGAATGGAAACATTATACCCATATTTCTTGTATGACTTGTTTGGAAAAGAATTGGACTCACTACCTGTAACTGATGGGGAAAACTCGTATTGGTTGATACCATTAATTATTGGATTTGATACACGTGATGTTCCTTGGTCTGTTGGTAATCCTTACTTACGTTTAGTAGGATATGCACTTGTTGATTCATACAATGGTGACATTCAATTATTAAAAACTGGTGATGATTTCTTTACTGAAATGTTTGCTAGTCAATACTCTGAACAATTTGAACCAATGCCATCATGGTTAGAAGAACAAATTAGATATCCCGTTGAATTATTCAATTGGAAAACAGAGATGTACAATATCTACCATGTAACTGATGCTGAAACATTCATTCAAGCAAATGAATTTTATGAAATTCCTCGCGGTCTTGACACTTATTATGTTGAAGCAAAGCCACCTGGATTTGAACAAACTACCTTCTTAGGATTACTTTCATTAGAATTGAAAGGATCACAGGGAAGAAATCTTGCAGGATATATGGTAGTTGAAAATGATCTTGACAACTTAGGTGATTTACAATTTTATGAAGTTCCACTAGATTCTTCAACTAAATTAATTGGACCTACTGCAGTAAGAGAGGCATTAGATAGAGATCCTGAATTTGCTCAATTAAAGACATTATTAAGAAATCCAAGAATTGGTGATAATATTTTGTATCGTGTAGGTGATCATGATGTATACTTTATTCCAGTTTATACAGCTGGTGCTGGTGGCGTAGTTGCTCAATTAGGAACTATTGCAGCAGTAGGTGCAGCGTTTAATGGAGAATACTTTGTTGGATTAGGTGCTACTCAAGAAGAAGCATTTGAACAATATTTGAAAAA
>JGI26247J51722_1000737_pt1 | contig 13377 bp, 11 predicted proteins | sample SaaInlV_100m_DNA_2_FD_51722 | JGI IMG/M metagenome (IMG submission 51722)
GGATCTTGAGGATATTTGTTGCCGATTTCGCTTCCGGAAAATCCTGCTTCCGCCATTTCATCAATGCACTGCTCAAAAGGAATATGACCTCCCAGTTCCGGAAGATCATCGTTGGTCCATGCAATTGGTGCAATGGCTAATTTGATTTGATCTTTGCTAAACATGATTATTTCAACTACTGTGATTTAAATTAAATACATTTCTGTATCTTCAACAATTTATGCTAGTCTGACAATCTCTTAAAAAAGCCTAAAAAGTGTCATTTTGAACAAAACGAGAAATTTATTTTATGATACTACTCTAATATAATAAAGATTTATCCCTACGGTCGAAATGACAAAAGTTGTGTTTCAGATACTTACAAGTTCCTGGATTCCCGCTTTCGCGGGAATGACAACTAATTACGAATGCATCATATTTTAAACGTAGAAAAAAACGGGATAATCTATGCTCAGGATTCAGGAATCAAACTCAACCCACGTGCGGAATGTGAGAGAAACCTCAGTACCGGAATCATATTGTTTTTCCATTTGATTATCTATCACAAATAATTCACCAAGAGCACTTTCAAGTGTATATTCAATATGATCACCCAAGTAAGATGTTTTTAGAATTGTTGCAGATATTTCATCTTTATTGACTGCAGGATTCAGCATGATAGCCTGAGGACGAATTGCCACATCTACTTCTCCTGAGTGAATTCCCCGGTGAGGCAGTTTGAGTTTGATTCCTCCAAGATCAACTTCTGCTTCATCTCCTTCAATGTTGATGATTTCAGCTTACCAGATTAGCATCACCAATAAAATCTGAGACAAAAAGATTTGCCGGTTCTTCATATAACTGATGTGGAGTTCCTTCCTGCGCAATTACGGCTTCATTCATGACAATGATACGATCCGAAACAGCAAGAGCCTCTTCCTGATCATGGGTGACATAAACCGTGGTCAGTCCCAGTTTTTGCTGCAATTCCCTGATTTCCTCCCTTACTCGTCGGCGCAGCTTTGCGTCCAGATTCGAGAGTGGTTCGTCAAAGAGCAGAACTTCAGGTTCCAAAACAAGTGCTCGTGCGACGGCTACCCGTTGTTGTTGACCGCCGGAAAGTTCGCTCGGTAATCGTCCGCCATAACCTGTTAACCCAACCAAATTCAGTCCCTCATGTGCTTTTTCACTCACTTCCGCTTTCGACATCTTACTCATCGTCAGACCATAAGAAACATTTTGCAACACTGTCATGTGCGGAAAAAGCGCGTATGACTGAAAGACCATGCTCACATCCCGGTCAGATGCAGAAAGACGCGTAACTTCTTTACCACCGATAAAAATATCACCTTCAGTAGCCATTTCCAAACCAGCTATCAGTCGCAAAGTAGTTGTCTTCCCGCAACCTGAAGGCCCCAGCAATGTTACGAGCTTTCCACGCTCTATTGTGAAACTCAGCTCAAGGACTGCTCGCACGTCACCGTAGGCTTTGGTCACATGTTTAAATTCGACGGCTGTTTCCATATTTGTTCTTCTGATATTAAATTGTTAAAGCTTCTGTTTCCCGTCTGCCGAGTTCCCTTTTACCGACAGCAAATTGTATCAGCCCAATCGCTGCGAGCATGACGAGAATCAATACTGATGAATATGCGATAGCAAGTCCGTAATCACCAAACTCGACTCTGCCGAGAATGTAAGAAGTCGCCATATCGTAGTCTGCACTTACTAGAAAAATGACCGCGCTGATAGCAGTCATTGCCCGGACAAAACTAAAGACCAATGCTGCAACAATCGCTGGACGTAACAAGGGCAGCAAAACTCTACGCAGAGTAGTGAATGATCGCGCACCAAGAGTTAAGGATGCTTCGTCCAAACTTGGATCGAGTTGACTCATCGCGGCAATCCCGGCACGGATGCCAGTAGGCATGTTACGGAAAATGAAACAGACCACCAGGATCACACCAGTTCCGGTAATTTCAATGGGTGGAACGTTGAAAGCAAGGATATAACCAACGCCGATTACTGTTCCCGGAACAGCGAAACTGAGCATGGTCAAAAACTCGAAAACGTTCTTTCCCCAAAATTGTTGCCGGACCAGAATGTATGCAGTCAAAAGCCCTAAACCAGCGGTGAGTGGTGCAGAAATCGCTGAAATCTGCAGTGTAGTCCAGAATGAATTCCACGCCGCTCCATCCCAGATGATCCCATATTGCTCTGACCAATGGATGGAAAATTCATCGATGTAGTGCTTAAAAGTGAAATTGTGTTTGTAGCCCCAGGTTTCCACAAAGCCGCCAAAAAGAATCATTCCGTAGACAACCAGGCTTAAGCCAATAAACGGCATTGCCGTCAAGTACGCTCCCCATGCCACCCTTTTTGGCAGTTGCACGTGCATTCCGGAGTCACCCTTTCCAGTGACAGTTGCGTATGATTTTTTGCCGAGCCAACGTCGTTGTGCGTAAAACGCTGAGAGTGTGAACATCAGCAGCACGATTGACAAAACCGCCGCCATGCCGAGGTCTCCCTGCGCTCCGGCAATGGCGAAGAAGATTTGCGTGGAAAGAACTTCATATTGACCACCCAGTACCAGCGGATTTCCGAAGTCAGCTAAACTCTCGATGAATCCGAGTAGAAATGCGTTCGCTAATCCGGGGCGCATGAGCGGTAGTGAGACAGTCCAGAAGGTCTGCCATGGTGACGCGTGCAGAGTTTGCGCAGCCTCTTCCATGGAAGGACTGACTCCCTCCACCACTCCGATGAGAACGAGGAAAGCAATCGGTGTAAAAGCTAAAATCTGTGCTATTAAAATTCCGGTAAGTCCATAAATCCAACGTGTAGGCTCAATGTCGAAGGCCCATTCCAAAAATGAATTTACGGCTCCTGCTCGNCCAAACAACAGGATCAAAGCAAGTCCTATCACAAAGGGCGGGGTAATAATTGGCAAGAGTGAAACTGTACGTACGAAACCTTTTGCCTGCATCCCTGTGCGAGTCACTAAAAGCGCAAAAGCCAAGCCAAGCACGGTGGTGGCCAAACCTACCAATACACCCATCCAGAGTGAATTCCAGGCGATCCCGCAACTGAACTCACTGTTCAGACAGGCAAGACTCCAGATGTTGTTTGAAGAGATTTTCTCTAGGAAAAGGGAAAAAACATAATCACCTTCGTCGTTTTTAACAGCGTTAATTAAAATTTTACCAACAGGGAAAAACACAAAAGCAGTGACCATCGCTATGCTTAGGCCAATAGTACCTGACACAAAAACATCACCTTTGATCGCGCCTCGTCCCGCCATGCCCTGGGTGAACAGGAACAGGAATCCAGCACAAACGAGCAATGCGCCGTAACCCAGACCCATTTGTGTCTGAGTAGTTGGACCAAAGATGTCACCAAGGAAAACCCAACCCCAGCCGTGAAGACTGAGGACGAAGCCTTGAGTAAGCATGTAGACAAATCCAAAGCCTCCGCCAAATAACAAGGCTGCCGCATGACGGGGATCTGTTCTTGGTAGAAAAAGGGCGGGAAGCGGCACCAAGAGCGCCAACGCAATCGGCCAAAGCCACCAACGCTGGTGCATGGTAATTTGTAGGATCCCGGGAGAGTACTCGTCAAATGTCGGATAACCGTCCGTGATCCAGATAAAACTCCAGAAACCGTCGTATGCTGCGTACCAGGGCAGGATGAGGAATCCCACCCAGGCAATTCCGAGCCACCATTTTAAGGAGTAGCTACTTTTTATATGATTCCCCAGCAACCCTTGAGTGGTTTCCGGGGAGAGTGCAGGTAAGTTCACCGAGGAAGCACCTTGACATCAGTATCCCACTTTTTCAGCAGTCGGTTACGCTCAGCCTTCGAACCATACAAAGCATGATTGTAATTAATCAGCTTGATGCTGCTGACATCCGGAGCTTCCGGAGGACTGATTGCGTTTTGATTGGAAGGCACCTGATAAGATTTGACCTCACCTGATCTGCTCTGAACATCTGCAGTCAGCGCAAAATCAACCCATTTTTTTGCACTATCCAGGTTACGCGCGCCTTTGATGATGCTCACTGAACCAATCTCATAGCCGGTACCTTCACAAGGAGATACGGCCTGAATCGGAAACCCGCTTACTGCCTGTTTAACAGCGCCATGTACAAAGACAATGCCGATGGTAATTTCGCCACGTGCCGCAGCCTTGATCCCTGCGGATCCGGACTTGGTGTATTGGCTGATATTACGATGGAGTCCCTTCATGTAATTGAAACCGCCGTCTTCACCGAAAAGTTGCACCATAGTTGCGAGCGTTGTGTAGGCTGTTCCGGAAGTACTGGGATAGGCCATCATGACCTCATCTTTGTATGCAGTGTGCAACAGATCGTTCCAGCACTTAGGCTCAGGCAAACCTTTCTTGGCGAGCAGTTCCTTGTTGTATCCGAAACCCAGAGCGCCTAGATAAATTCCGACAGTTTTGCCGCCTGTGGCTTTATGCGGAGCTTTTGCCCAGTCGTGCAATTCGCCCAACTTGGGAGAGTTGTAGGCTTGTGACAATCCTTCTTCTGCAGCCTGTAAGTGCGGATCTCCAGTTCCGCCCCACCAGACATCACCTTTAGGATTGGACTTTTCTGCCCGAATCTTGGCCAGAGTTTCCCCGGAACTCGCGCGGGTCATGCCCACCTTTATGCCTGTACGTTTTTCAAATTCTTTAGTCATCAGCTCACACCACGCAATGTCTGTGCTGCAATAAAGCTTTAATCTCCCCCCAGCATATACTGGTAATGCAATCATTAATAAGAGCAATGACACCATTGCTATTCTAATTATCCTCATACTATCTCCTAACAATTAGGTTTACAAAACATGAAATTCTTACCATTAAGAATTCCATCAAACGCCATATTTTACACTTTCGGCAGACTCTGTCAACAAATTAAATATTATTTTGCAAATAAATAATAAGGCCAAAAAATAATGAAAAATGGCTTAAGCATTTGCCGACTGAAAACACAGACTAAATTCTCTCAGCAGGAGTTTTATTATACTCACAATTCCCCATGTGTTTCAGTTGATCAATTATTTTCAATAGTCTCTGGCTTTTCGGACTTCAACCTCCATTTCAGCGTGAGCAGTGAGCGTTTCTTCACAGTTTGAAACTTCCGGAACTCCTACACCCCACCATGAATGGTAACCGTCGCTCATTGTTCCCGGCATTACTTTGAGTTCAATTAAGGTTGATATTTTCTCCTGTTTTGCAGCCTGCAGAGCGTCTTTGAATTCAACTGCGTTTTCAGCAAAATAGGCTTTCACACCGAGCGCTTCTGCGTATTTTTTGAAATCCACAGGTGTAATTTCACCGGTTAAACGTCCACTTTCTTTTTCACGGTAACGGAATTCATTGCCGAAACCAACGCTGCCGTGAGCCATCTGCAAATTTTTAATACACTGGAATCCGGAATTGTCGAGCAACACAATGTTAATTTTTGTATGCTCTTTGAGACTGGTGAGAATTTCCGAGTGCAGCATTAAAAAACTACTGTCACCGACAATGGTATAAACTTCACCTTCGTTCCAGGCCAACTTTGCCCCAAGTGCGCCAGCAACTTCGTAACCCATGCAGGAATATCCGTATTCCAGATGATAAGTATTAGGCAGTTCACAACGCCACAAACGGTGCAAATATCCGGGCAAACTTCCGGCTGCACCCAGAATCACATCTTCCGGAGCCATGAACTCATTCAAGGTTCCAAGGATCTGAGTCTGCACATTACCGGAATCACTGTTAAGTCCGTAAAGCCGGTCCACTTCAGTGTCCCATTCAGACTTCAACTGAGAAACTTTGTTTGCATAGTCAGCGCTCGTTTTATAAGCGATTTTCTCAAGTCCGGAACTGAGCGCTTTCAATCCGGATTTTGCATCGCCTGCAACGCGGTTCCGTCCATTTTGTTGCCGTCAAATGTGCTGACGTTGAGGTGCAGGATTTTCACATTTTCGGCAAAAGCCTGTTTTGAAGAAGTGGTGAAATCCTGCAAACGTGAACCGACCGCTAAAATCAAGTCAGCGTCTTTTGCCAGTAAATTTGCGGCGGCAGTTCCGGTAACGCCGATTCCGCCTACGCTCATTTCGTCTTTCCAACTCATTGCACTTTTTCCGGCTTGTGTTTCACAAACCGGAATCTGGAAAGTTTTTGCAAAATTCCGCAGAGTTTCTGTCGCCAAAGAATAATGCACTCCTCCACCTGCAATGATCAGGGGACGTTTAAAATTCCGGAGCAGCTCAATTGCTTTCCGGAGCGGACGTGCATGTAAAGATCGGCGGTCTAAATGCCAGATTCGTTTTTCAAAAAATGAAGCCGGATAATCGTAAGCTTCGGCTTGTGTGTCCTGCGGCAAACACAAAGTTACCGCGCCGGTGTCGACAGGATCGGTCAAAACACGCATCGCATTCAAGCCTGCGGTCATCAGTTGTTCCGGACGTTCGAGACAGTCCCAGTAACGGCTGACGGGTTTGAAAGCATGATTTGCGTTGGCAGTATAATCCCACGGTGTCTCGATTTGCTGCAACACAGGATCGGGTTGACGTGAGGCAAAAATGTCTCCGGGTAAAAGCAAAACCGGAATCCGGTTGACAGTTGCAGCGGCAGCTCCGGTGATCATGTTAGTTGCTCCCGGACCTATCGAACTGGTGCAGGCGTAAATCCCAAGCCGGTTTTTTTGCTTGGCAAAAGCTGCGGCCGCGTGCACCAAACCTTGTTCGTTGTTGCCCTGAATTTAGGGTATACTTGTCCCGCCGTATTCCAGTGCTTCGCCGATTCCGGTCACGTTTCCATGACCGAAAATTCCCATTACGCCATGAACAAATTTATGCTCTGTGCCATCGAGTTCAATAAACTGCTGATCCAAAAAACGCAGCAGCGCCTGTGCCATGGTAAGTCTAATTGTTTCCATAAAACCTTTTATTTCTTAAAACAAAATCGTCTTAATAATTTCTTTAATTCTCTTACTGTTTGATCATCCATTCATGCTGCGGATCATTATGGAATTTCCAAATCCGTTTTGGACCGGCCATCACATTCAGATAATACAGATCGTATCCATGCGCTGCTCCGACCGGATGATAACCGCGAGGTACCATCACCACATCATGATTCTGAACCGCCATTGTTTCGTCCAGACTTCCATCATCCGTGTAAACACGCTGGAAAGCAAAGCCCTGCGGAGGATTGACGCGGTGGTAATATGTTTCTTCTAAATATGATTCCTCCGGAAGATTATCGGAATCATGTTTGTGCGGCGGATAACTTGACCAATTACCGTTTGGTGTGAGCACTTCCACCACGAGCAGACTGTCTGCATAAGCCGTTTCCGGTAGAATATTACAGATGTGACGAGTGTTCGTTCCGTGTCCCCGTGTTTCATAAGTCATGTTTTCGGGTGTAATCAAACGTGCCGGAAAGTTGCCTTTTCCAGGTGCGGAACACACGGCCAGTTCCAAATCCGTTTCTGCTGCAACAGTAAATTGATCATCATTTGGAAGATAAACCGCATAAGGTGGTTTGCCTGCTGCGTCTGAATTTTCGGAAAAAACGCTCATGCGCTCACCTAAATTGTCCCACGATTCATGCAGAGTTTTCACTTTCGCTTTACCGCTAATCAGCACAAGACAAACTTCACGGTCGCCAGTGTCCCTTTGCAGGGATTGTCCTGATTTTAGTTTAAAAAAATCGAAGCCGACATATTTCCAAGCTGCGGATTCCGGAGTTATATTTTGGATGCGTCCCTCTGAATTTGGAGACTGCACTTTTGAAAGTAGAGAAGCCATATTGTTTTTCTAAGTATTGTGCCAAATATTTATCACCTGTTGATAATGTTCTTCGATCATGGATGTAACTTCAGTTTCAGTAATTTTGCCTTCCGCGAATTGTATCCACGGTTCCCAAAAAATGCTGCGACCAACGGCAAACCCGCAAGTGTGAGGAGTTGAACGCGCGACACGAAACCATTTGTCAAACTGCTCGATCGGTGCGTTATTTCCAAGAATAATCACGCCAACCTCTGGATCGTACTTATCCAGAACGCCGGTCATCGTTTGCCATTCTTCTTCAGTATCCAGCGCGGTTATTTTCCACCAATATGGATTTATGCCTGCTTGATAGACTTCCGTCATTGCGTCACCTAGAGTCTTTCCAGCGGAGATATGACTTTCATTTTTGGCAAAATCTTCCGGAATAATCAATTCCAACATCAATTTTCGCTTTAGCGCAGCGCAAACTTCATTCAGTTTTTTGAGCTGAGCAAGCTGCAATATTTTTTCTTCAGAACTCATTTGTGAATGAAAATGCCAAAGCACTTTCACAAACCAGTCTGCTGGACGTACCAATAATTGTTGATAAAGCGAATCCTCTGTCAACCACTCTACCGGAAATGAACCAGCTTTTTCAATTGGAACTCCGATCGTATAATCCGCGTCTGCAGAATTTGTCAGGATATTTCGACCATATTCCGGGTCAATCAAAATCGCGAGTCCTTTGTGACTGTTTGATTTTCTGACATTTTGAAAACCCTTGCAAACTTGATCCTTAAAATCCGCAATTTTATCTGTGGATAAACCATTATCACGGCAAGTGTCTTCAAATTGAGTTCGATGATCAAAAGCCAGAATCAGCAATTCTTCTTTTTGAGGTTGTCCCAGTTCTGTTCTCATATGTAGTTGATTCATTTTTGACCAGAAGGTCTGATGCCGTGGCTGCGCTGAATTTGGAGTATCATCGAAGTGTTGGATAAAATATTCAATTTCCGCAAAAGAAGGTGCAGCCGGAGAGCATCCGTGCCGTGTTACCACCAGCGCCCCGCAGGCATTTCCGTAGAGAGCGCAGGTTTGCAAACTTTCTTTTCGCAACCATCCACGCAAAAATCCGCTCATAAATGCGTCACCCGCACCGAGTACATTCAGCACTTCAATTTGAAAGGAACGCGCGGAAACCGGATTGGCGGATTCCGGAGAATAAACTTCACAACCGTCCGCACCCCGCTTGAGCACAACAGTTGCCGACGATTGCTGACGAATGGCGGCCAAACAACTTTCCAGTGTTTCTTCGCTGTCCGCGACAGACTTCCCTGCGCAAATCTGTACTTCTTCTTCGGTGCCGACAATCAAGTCCAAGTCTGCAAGAAAAGGTTGGATCTCCCGCGTGACTTCTTCGGAAGCGACAAACCGCGTTTCTCCGTCTCCGGCTTCGGTCAAGCCCCATAACACCGGACGATAGTCGATATCCAGGATAACCGCGCATCCGCATTCTTTGGCGACTTTCACGGCTTGACGTGTGGCTTCACGCATTTCCGCTGTGGATAATCCGGTGCCGGTAATCAAAAGGGCTTTGGCTTTTTTGAATATTTCCGGATCGGCATCTTCAGGTTGAATCTGCATGTCCGCGCAATTTTCACGGTAGAAAATCAAAGGAAAACGCTCCGGAGGATTCACGCCGAGCAAAACAAGCGCGGTTAAGTGTTCCGCGGTGCTTCGCAAAAGCGAAGTGTCGACGCCTTCTTTTTCGAGGGTACTCTGTAAATAAACACCCATATCATCAGTTCCTATACAGGAAAACATGGTGGAATTCAAACCTAGACGGGACGTACCAACTGCGGTGTTTCCGGCACAACCGCCGAGATATTTGCGAAAACTTTGCGCGTCTTCAAGCGGACTGTGTAGCTGTTCGGCATAAAAATCAACCGCAACACGACCCATGCAGATCAGGTCGAGCGGTCTTGAATTATCAATTAAGTTTGCTGTTTTTGACATATTTTTGCTGAATTAAATAGATTCTACTTTTTCCGGTTTCCCCCTTTTTAGTGATTGCTGTGCCGCGAGTGCAATCAGCACCGGAGCAAGTCCGTCGTTTCCGGAAACAGGAGTTGGTTCGTCGTTTCGAACTGCATCAACAAAGGCCTGCATTTCAGCGACAAATGCTTTTTCGTAGCGTTCCAGAAAAAAATAAAGCGGCTTGTCGCGGATTGTTCCGGATTCGTTTAAAATTACCATTGAGGTCGGTGTGTTGTTATCTGCCAGTGCGGTGCCTTTTGAACCGAAAACTTCTACTCTTTGGTCATAGCCATAAACCGCTTTGCGGCTGTTTTCGATTATGCCTAGTGCGCCGTTAGCAAATTTCAGTGAAATAACTGCGGTATCAATGTCACCCGCCTTACCTATTTCCGGATCAACCAGCACCGCGCCGTAAGCATGAACTTCTGTTACTTCACCTCCACTGAGAAAACGGGCCATATCAAAATCATGAATCGTCATGTCCAGAAACATTCCTCCAGAACCTGCTACATACTCGGCCGGCGGTGGAGCGGGGTCGCGTGAAGTAATCCGGATAATGTGCGGATCTCCCAAAGCACCGGAAGCAACCTGCTGTTGTACTGCAGAAAAATTTGGATCAAAACGGCGATTGAAACCCACCTGAAGTTTGATACCGGATTTGTCAACTTCTGCTAGAGCATTCCGGATAATTATCGGATCAAGCGCAATTGGTTTTTCACAAAAAATATGCTTTCCGGCCTGTGCGCATTCGACCAGTTGTGGTGCATGTTCAGCAGATGGCGAACCAATCAGGATTGCATCAATTTCCGGATCGTTGAGCATTATCCGGTGATCTTTCCCTGTCACAGGAATATTTTTGGAAGCTGTCCATTCCTCGTCCAGAAACGGATCCGTGATTGCTTTTAAACGCGCACCTTCGACACGGCTGAGCAGATTGTCTGCATGCAGTTTGCCGATACGTCCGGCCCCGATTATTCCAAATGTTATAGTTTTAGCTTCGTTTTTCATTTTATTGTTTTGTTGTTCTACTAATTCATGCAAGTCTACGTTTTGTTGTTTCATCTAGGCAATCGCAAAATCGATCGACCGACCACTCCTCATTCAAGGCCCTTTCAATCAACGACTGAACAGTTTCCGGTGTGGAACCTGCCAGCGGAGAATCCAAATCCAGATTTGTCGGAAATGAATAACCATCAACCACTACTGCACAAACTGATTTCGTTTCTTCCGGACTGAATAATTTATTTTGCTTTCCGGAAAGCAGTAACGGGTAAATCAATTTCGTCATTTTGGTGCGGTCTACCGATTCCATCGGTTTTCCAAAAGCACTTGAAACTTGCAGCAAGTTGGCAATGCGGTCACTGGATTCGGTGTTGTTTCCTCCAGCATGAAACAAGGCTGGACTGAAGAAAACAGCATCCCCTTTATTCAGTGGCAACTGCACAGCATTATGCTGAAAATAATCAATGAAATCAGAGTCCCTCCACGCCAGATAACCAAGCGGATATTGCTGCGAAAATGGCAACAGCAAGGTCGGTCCAGATGAAGTGTTCATGTCGGTATGTACAACAGCACCCTGTAAAGTCAGTAACTGCGTGAAAATTTGGCTCGCAATTGGAAATTCCGCAACAAAAGAATCATCCTGAAAACCAAGGTGATAATCACGGTGAGGCAGTTGTGCTTGTCCACCGGGTTTAATAATGTTGACCTGCGAAGTTAGCTGAAAGAATGGGCCGAGCCATGCTTCCGAGATAAAACTAAGGATGGGATTGTTGTAGTAATCAACGAAAGCTTTCTTGTCCCGTTCGCAAAATTTTTGTAAGGCATTCCAAATTCTTTCGTTTTCTCCGGGTTTCGCAAAATGATCTCCCCGACTTTCCGTAATATTTTTTTCTCCTGCAATTATTTCCTTAAAAACTTCGGTTGCTCTGTCAATGACATGAAAATCAGGAAATGCCTTACTGATCACCAGCACCCCCGGACCATCCTTGAGACAATGATGTAACTCAGTTTTTAAATCTTGAGCTTGTTCTGCACCAAGCAAAGATCGTATTCGATCGCCTTCATAGATGACAACTTTCTGTTGAACTTCTGCAGAGAAAGGATAGTCTTCCGCATTCACGGACTGTGAGCACAGAGAAGCAAATTCAGAGAGTTTAATATCATCAACATCGAAGAAATGGCGTTGCATAGTTGTATTTAAAAAAGTGAGCTTAATAGTATGTAATTTGCATTTATTAAATGTGAAAATGCCCCTCTATTTCTTTCACAAAAGCATCAACAGCGACTGAATTGGCATCTTATGCGGTGGCAAGAGTTACTTGATAACTTGTTGCAGTACTATGCTCATGAACTTGACCAATTCCCCCTCACCCAAGCAATCCAGTCAAAATCATTTTGGTTTCCCATTTAAAGCGCTGATAACTTCAATTGTCACACATTTTACGGCATCAACAGTTGGTGCAAGCAATCTAATGCGGTCAAAACTATCACAATTATCTGTTAATGACTTTCGTAATGCATTGCCAAACGCCATACGCAGTTCAGTGCCGATATTAAATTTGGACACTCTACTTTCTTGAGACAGACACTTGCGAACATTCACTGGAATTCCGCTGCCTCCGTGTAAGACAAGGGGCAATGTCGTGACCTCTTCAATTGCCTTTAATGCACCAAAATTAATACCGGAGTTTTTTTCAGTTTTCAAATGAACATTGCCGACAGAAATTGCCAAAGCGGTCACGCCGCTCTCGTTACTAAAACGAGCGGCTTCCTCGGGTAACGTGTTTGCTGATGGAGCCCCCTCGGCATAACCGACAAACCCAACTTCTCCTTCTACAGAAACACCGGCGGCATGTGCCTTTTCGACAATTTGAGCTGTGATGTCGATATTTTCTGATATCGTTAACTTGGAGCCGTCAAACATAACAGAGGTAAATCCACTGTCGATTCCTTCTAGACAGTCTTGGACAGAATACCCATGATCAATATGGCATACGATGGGCACACTGGCCTGGTCAGCAAGATGGCGGAACATTTTACCCAATATTGGCACAGGTGTATGGGCACGGCAGCCGGGTCCAGCTTGAAGAATAATTGGTATGCCTGTTTCCTCAGCAGCTTCGACGTAGGCCCGTGCGTCCTCCCAACCCAAAACCACAAGTCCTGCCACTGCACGATGTTCTTCCATGGCGGGCATAAGGACTTCTTTCAGAGAGGCAGCAGTCATTTAAATTTAGCAATCATATCTTTGATACCAGGGATGGTTTCCACCTGATAGGCGTGCTCAGGCTGGAATGACTGAATCAGCGAACGCTGACTTAAGCCCCCCAAAATGGTAAAATAGTACATTTCGTATCCAGGTGCAGCCACGCAGGGGTGATATCCAGCGTTAAATGCGAATGTTGATCCATCAATAAGATGAAATGCTTCTCCGACGGCATCACCATCTGGTTGAAGAAGCTGCATTCCAAATCCGTGATCCGGTTTAAAACGAAAGTTGTAGACTTCGTTGTGGAGAGTTTCTTTAGGTAATCGGTCCACATCATGTTTGTGAGATGGGAACCCTGACCAACCGCCTGCCCCTACGGTGAAGAGCTC
>JGI26247J51722_1000773_pt1 | contig 13038 bp, 9 predicted proteins | sample SaaInlV_100m_DNA_2_FD_51722 | JGI IMG/M metagenome (IMG submission 51722)
AAAGCTAATTATTTTAAAATCAATAGTATAGTTTATAAATACTTTCTTTTAGGTAAGAAAAAATTCTTTCAACTGTAATACAATAATTTACTATAAAAATATTAAGTTTGTAGCTGACTAATTAATAACCAACTATTTTTGAAATGAAAAAAAATATAATAATTGTAGGTGTTGTAGGTTTACTTTTATCTTCATGTGTTTCTCAAAAGAGATACTCTGATTTAGAAAGTCTTCAACAAAACACAAAGGAACTTTTAGATAGCGCAACTTCTAAACTTGGTGCAACAGAAACTCAACTTTCTGCTTCATCTGAAAGATTATCTGCTTTATCTGAACAAAATAAGTTTTTAAGAGCTAATAATCAAGATTTGATTAACAACATTGGTAATCTAACTACCCTTACTCAAAAAGGTGCTGAAAACCTTGAAAAATCTCTTGAAAGCATTAAAGAAAAAGACCTTGTCATTATAGAATGCAAGATGCAGTTACTAGAAGAGATTCTGTAACCTTAGCGCTTGTTCAAAGTTTCAAAAGCTCATTAGGAACACTTAGTGATGATGACATTGAAATTAACGTAGAAAAAGGTGTTGTATACGTATCTATTTCAGACAAATTACTATTCAATAGTGGTAGTTTTACAGTGACAACAAGAGCAAGAAACGTTTTAGAAAAAATTGCTAAAGTTATTAGCGATAAGCCAGATCTTGAGTTTATGGTAGAGGGTCATACTGACAATTTACTTATAGATCAAGAAAAAGCTTCTGAAACCATTCCTGGTATTGTTGACAATTGGGATTTATCTGTTAAAAGAGCTACATCTGTAGTAAGAATTCTTCAGAATGATTATGGAGTTGATCCAACTAAATTAGTTGCTGCAGGAAGAAGTTTCCACATGCCAATTGCCGATAATGATTCAAGTGTTACTAGAGCAAGAAATAGAAGAACTAGAATTATAGTACTTCCTAAATTAGACCAGTTTGCTAATTTGATTGAAGAAGGGATGTCTATGAATGTTCCTGTAACGGGACCTAGCAATACTATTAACTCAGAAAATAAACCTGATTAAAAAATAATATTGATTAGTTAAAAAGAATAGCATGACTTAGGTCATGCTATTTTTTTATATTTTATTTAATTTAGCAAACCTAAGTAGTAAGTTTTTTTCTCCAAACTTCTTAAAATCAACAGTAGCTTTTGCATCATTTCCATTTCCTTCAATTCTAACTACTTGTCCTAAACCAAATTTTTCATGACTAACATTGTCTCCAGCAGAAATATTTATTTTTACATTATAATCAATAGAGGTTTTTTTAGATAACCTCTTCAAATTAGGTTTAGTATTATAGATAATATTTTTTTTAGGATAATCAGAAATTGATGGTTTAAAGTTATTTGGCTTTATGATCTTAACAAACTCTTTNTCAATTTCATTTAAAAACCNACTTTCTTCACAATATATAAGCTTACCCCATCTGTATCTTGAATTAGCATATGATAAATAAAGATTCTCTTTAGCTCTAGTAATCCCTACATAAAATAGTCTTCTTTCTTCTTCAAGTTCAGATCTAGTGTTATAGCTTAGTGCAGAAGGAAATAGATCTTCTTCTAGACCAACGATAAAAACATTTTTAAACTCTAACCCTTTTGATAAATGAAGAGTCATCAATGAAACTTTATCTTCATCAGGATTATTGAGATCAAAATNTGTTGATAATGAAACAGTTGATAAAAATTCAGACAAGTTATCATTGGAATCAACAATTTCCTTCTGATCTTCTATGAAATCTCTTATACCATTTAATAATTCTTGAACATTTTCAATTCTTGAAATACCTTCTGGTGATTCATCTTTTTTTAGTTCATCTATTATTCTTACTTTATCAATAACTTCTTTAGTAAGGTCAAAAGCATTTAGTTTTTGATTTTCAATTTTTAAAACATCTATTAAGTCTATAAAATTTTGAAGTTTTAATGATACAGAACTTGAAAATTCTATTGATAATTCCTTATGTTTTTTAATAGTCTCATATAGTGTTAAATTATTTTTTTGAGCAGCTATTATTATTTTATTAATTGTGACTTGACCTATTCCTCTTGCAGGATAGTTTATTACTCTCTTTAGACTTTCTTCATCACTGCTATTAATTATTACCCTTAAATAAGCTAAAACGTCCTTAATTTCTTTTCTATTATAAAAAGATACTCCTCCAAAAATTTGATACGGTATTTTATTTAATCTTAAGGAATCTTCAATAGGTCTTGATTGAGCATTTGTTCTGTAAAGAATTGCTATATCTGAAAAACTCGTATTATTAAGAGAAGTGATTTTTTGACATAAGCCCCTAGCTTCTGCAATATCAGATTGATTAGAGTAAATTTCAACTCTATCACCAAAATCATTGTCTGTCCAAACTTCCTTGTCTATTTTATTCTTATTATGATCTATCACTGAATTTGCAGCATTAACAATATTTTTAGTTGATCTGTAATTTTGTTCAAGTCTAAAAATTTCAACATTATCATAATCATTCCTAAAGTTTATAATATTATTAATATTAGCACCCCTGAAGGAGTAAATACTTTGAGCATCATCACCCACAACACAAATGTTCTGATATTTATCTGAAAGTGATTTAACAATTAAGTACTGGGAATTATTGGTGTCTTGATACTCATCAACAAGAATATATTTAAACTTTTCTTGATATTTAGCTAAGACTTCTGGATGATTATTTAACAGCTCATTGGTTTTCATCAATAAATCATCAAAATCCATAGAATTAGATTTAATTAACCTCTCATTATATTCTTTATAAATATTTCCAGTTTCAGGCTTTCTTGAGAGTTTGTCAGACTCAACCAATTCATTATTAGAAAAATATCCTGTTACTGTTATAAAATTGTTTTTTAGTGATGATATTCTATTTCTAATTGATTTAGTTCTGTATACATCTTTATCTAAGGTTTTTTCTTTAATTATTGAAGAAATAAGTCTTTCTGAGTCCTGAACATCATAAATTGTGAAATCTGATGTAAAACCTATCTTATGAGCTTCAAATCTTAAAATTTTTGCAAAAACAGAATGAAAAGTTCCCATCCAAATATTCTTTGATTCACTCTCTCCAATCATAGCAGAAATTCTCAATTTCATCTCTCTTGCTGCTTTGTTTGTGAATGTCAATGCTAATATTTCAAATGGATCTATATCATTATTTACAAGATGGACAATTTTATATGTTAATACTCTTGTTTTACCTGATCCTGCACCAGCAATTACCATAGATGGACCATCAGTTTTAATCACTGCATTTAGTTGAGCATCATTAAGATCTTTTAGGTAAGATTTGTTATCTTCTAACATTGTTATAAATTTAAGTAATTAATGAATTTTAATTGCCCATTAATAATTAATTAAATCAATACTTATGAAGAATTTATCATTTATATTTTTTGTACTAATTTCTCAATTTTCACATTCCCAAACCCTAGATAATCAAATCAATGAAATTGAGGATAAATTAATTTCTTGGAGACATGATTTTCATAAATATCCTGAGGTTTCTAATAGAGAATTTAGAACTTCAGAAGTTATAGCTAAACATCTTGAATCTCTNGGAATTACTGTTACAAGAAATGTTGGGGTAAATGGAGTTGTTGGTATTCTTGAAGGAAAAAATAAAGGAAAAGTTGTTGCTTTAAGATCTGATATGGATGCTCTTCCTATAACTGAAAATAATAACCTTAATTATCAATCTGTTAATGATGGAGTTATGCATGCATGTGGACATGATAGTCATATGTCTATTCTTATGGCTACAGCTGAAATACTTTCAAAAAATAATGATTTTAACGGAACTGTTAAGTTTATTTTTCAAGGAGCAGAGGAAGGACCACCTCCAGGAGAGGAAGGTGGGGCAAGAATGATGATTAAAGAAGGTGTTTTAGAAAATCCTGAAGTAGATGCTATTTTTGGACTTCATATTAGCTCATTGCTACCCATGAATAAGGTATTTTATAAACCTAAAGGATTTTTTGCCTCTTCATCAAGGTTTACAGTAAAGGTAATTGGAAGTCAATCTCATGGGGGTACACCTTGGCTTGGAGTTGATCCAATAGTAATATCATCTCAAATAATAAATTCTTTTCAAACAATTATTTCTAGAGAATCTAATTTAACTAATGAACCTGCCGTTATATCTTTTGGTATTATAGAAGGGGGAAATAGATTTAATATTATACCTAATGAAGTTAATCTAGTTGGAACTATTAGATCATTAGACTATGAAATGAGAGATTATATTAAACAAAGAATGATTGAGCTAGCGGAAGGTATTGCAAAATCATATGGAGGAACTGCAATTGTTGATATAGTTGATGGAGCTGATATAACATACAATGATCCTGAATTAATGGAACAAATGCTTCCTTCATTAAAAAGTTCTGCAGGAAATAATAATGTAATACTTAACAGTGCCAAAACAATAGCTGAAGACTATGCTTATTATTTAAATGAAATTCCAGGATTTATGTTTGAGCTTGGTGGGTATAATATAAATGAAGAAAGAAAAGCTCCACCTCACCATACTCCAGATTTCTTCATTGATGACAGTTCAATGCTTCTTGGCGTTAAGGTTATGACTAATTTAGCTTTAGATTTTTTAGATAGTGAATAGTGATATCTTAAATCAATCTATTGAATTTATAAAAGGTATAGGTCCTACTAGATCTAAGTTGCTTAATGAAGAATTAAACCTTAAAACCATAAAAGATCTAATTGATTTTTATCCATATAGATATATAGACAGATCAAAGTTTTTTAAAATTAATGAACTACCTAAGAATCAATCAGAAGTTCAAATAATTGGTAAAATAAAATCTATAAAAAGAACTAAAGTAAGATTTAGAGATAGACTGAATTGTGAGTTTTATGATTCTACTGGAAAAGTAGATTTAATATGGTATAGAGGATTTAATTGGGTTGAAGAGTCTATAAAAACTAATGAAGAATATGTTATTTATGGAAAACTCAGTTGGTTTGGAAGTAATCCATCAATAGCTCACCCTGAAATTAAAACAAAATCCAGTTTTAACAGAAATATACCAAGAAGACTTCATGGAATATACTCTTCAACAGAAAAACTTGTAAACGAGGGAGTTACTCAAAAATATTTTGTTAAAATAATTTATAATCTATTAAATAGTCTCCAAAATCAAATTAAAGAAAATCTATCTTCATCAATTTTAAATGAATATAATCTTATTGATAGATATAAGGCTATTATCAATATTCACCTACCTGAGTCTCAAGAGCTACTCTCCCATTCAACTAAAAGATTAAAATTTGAGGAATTATTTTTTAATCAACTTGGATTTCAGTTAAGCAAAAATGAAAGAATTCAAAAATTAAATGGTTTTAAATTTGAAAAAATTGGTGATAATTTAAATGAGTTTTACAAAAACAGTCTTCCATTTGAACTTACTAGTGATCAAAAAAAAGTGATCAAAGAAATTAGAAATGATTTTAGAGATGGAAAACAAATGAATAGACTATTACAAGGAGATGTAGGGTCTGGAAAGACTATAGTTTCATTAATGGTAATGTTAATTGCTATAGATAATGGTTTTCAATCGTGCATTCTAGCTCCAACAGAAATACTTGCAAACCAACACTATAAATCAATAAAGGTGCTGTTATCTGATTTAGATATAAAAATAGACCTATTAACTGGTTCGGTTAAAACAAAAGACAGGAAAGTAATTCATAAAGATTTATTAACTGGTGAAACCAAAATATTAGTTGGAACTCATGCTATACTAGAAGATATAGTTCAATTTAAAAATCTTGGACTTAGTATTGTTGATGAACAGCATAGGTTTGGTGTGGCTCAAAGAGCTAAACTTTGGAAAAAGAATACTCCAGCACCACACGTGCTTGTAATGACAGCTACGCCAATACCAAGAACTCTAGCTATGAGTCTTTATGGTGATTTAGATATATCTTCAATAAAAGAATTGCCACCTGGAAGAATTACTACAAAGACTGCTCATAAATATGATAAAAATAGATTGAGTGTTTTTAAATTTTTAAGAGAACAAATAAAAAAAGGAAGACAAATTTATTTAGTTTATCCATTAATTAATGAATCAGAAAAACTTGATTATAAAGATCTTATGGATGGATATGAAAGTATTGTAAGAGAATTTTCTAGACCAGAGTTTCAGGTTAGCATAGTTCATGGAAAGATGAATTCAAAAGATAAAGACTATGAAATGGGAAGATTCATCAATAAAGAAACCCAGATTCTAGTATCAACAACTGTAATAGAGGTTGGTGTAAATGTGCCTAATGCATCTGTAATGGTGATTGAAAGTGCTGAAAGATTCGGACTATCTCAATTACATCAGTTAAGAGGAAGAGTCGGAAGGGGAAATGAAGAGAGCTACTGTATTTTAATGACCAAAGATAATCTATCTGAAGATTCAAAAATAAGAATAGATACAATGGTTAAGGTTAGTGATGGGTTTAAATTAGCAGAAGTAGATTTAAAATTAAGAGGTCCAGGTGATATGATGGGAACTAAGCAAAGTGGAATACTTAAGTTTAAACTAGCAGATATTATTTACGATACAGAAATATTGAATAATGCACGAAAATGTGCATATAAATTATTAGAGTCTGATCCAAGACTTACAAAAAAAGAGAATTACCCTATTAGATATGAAATATCATCTTCTTCAAATTCAAAAAATTTATGGAGATATATTAGCTGATTAAGTATATTTGTTAATTAAATAAAACCTGTGAAAATATCAATTAATTGGCTTAAAGATTACGTGGAAATCAATTCCCAACCTGAAGAAATATCTGAGATATTAACTAACCTAGGACTTGAAGTAGAAAAACTTTCATCTTTTGAATCTGTAAAAGGAGGACTTACAGGTGTGGTAGCAGGAAAAGTTTTAAAATGCGAAAAACATCCTGATGCAGATAGATTAAAAATCACTTCTATTGATTTAGGTAATGATGAAATTTATGAAATTGTATGCGGAGCTCCTAATATTAAAAAAGGACAAATTGTTCCAGTTGCTAAAGTTGGTTCTAAAATATACACAAATGATAGTACTGAAATAAAAATTAAAAAATCAAAGATACGAGGAGTTGTAAGCAATGGAATGGTTTGTGCTGAAGATGAAATTGGTTTAGGGGAATCGCATGAAGGAATTATGGTTCTTGATAATCATATTAAACCAGGAACACCTATAAGTGAAGTATTTAATGTTGAAAATGATAATATTCTTGAAATTGGTCTAACTCCCAATAGGTCTGACGCTATGTCTCATTATGGTGTAGCAAGAGATTTAAAAGCTTTTTATGACTTTAAATCTTTAAAAAGTAAAATTGTTCTTCCTAGCATTAGTAGTTTTAATTCAGTAAAATTAGAGGAAGATTTTAAAATTAATGTTGAAGACACTAATAGGTGTCCTTTCTATTCAGGGTTAATAATAAAAAATATTAAAGTTGGTCCTTCATCAAAAGAATTACAAAACAAATTAAAATCTATTGGGTTAAAACCAATTAATAATATAGTAGATATAACAAATTTTGTAATGCATGAAATTGGTCAACCTCTTCATGCATTTGATCTAGATAAGCTTGAAAACATAAATGTTAAGTCCTTAAAATCAGGAACAAAATTTAAAACTCTAGATGAAAATATAATTGAATTAGACAAAGAAGATTTAATGATTTGTTCTAATAATAAACCTCTTTGTTTAGGAGGGGTATATGGTGGTTATGATTCGGGAGTTTCAAATTCAACAACAAACTTATTTTTAGAATCTGCTATTTTTGACCCTATAACAATTAGAAAATCATCTAAAAGACATCAGCTATTTACTGATGCTTCTTTTAGGTATGAAAGAGGAATTGACCCTGATAAAGTAATATATGCTCTCAAAAGAGCATCAATTCTATTAAAAGAATTAAACCCAGACTCTTCTGTATCAGAAATTATAGTAGAGGATAATTTAAAATTAAAAAGAAAGGATATATATCTGAGATATCATAAAATAGACAGCATTACAGGTCAAAAGATAGATAAAGATATAATAACTCAGATTCTTAGTTCATTAGACTTTGAAATTATAAACCATAGCGAAGATGGACTGAATATAGTTTCTCCAAACTATAGACATGATGTTTATAGAGAAATTGATGTAATCGAAGAAATTCTTCGAGTTTATGGATTCAATAACATACCTATTGATTCAAAAATTTCTATCGCAATTCCAGAGATAGGACAAAATAAGATTAATAAAATTGAATCGCTTATTAGTGATAATCTAGTTGGTATCGGGTTTAATGAAATTATAAATAACTCTATTTGTTCTCCTAGTATTAATGAAAAATTCAACAATGTAGCTGTAAACCTTTTAAATCCGAAAGGAATTGAACTATCTAACTTAAGAGCTTCTCTAATTCCTAATGCATTAGAAACTATTAAACATAATTCTAATAGACAAAATAAAAATCTTAAGATATTTGAAATTGGAAAAACATACTCATTAAAAGGTGAGACTTATATTGAAAATAAAAGATTGAATATATCCGTTACTGGAGAAATATTTGATGAAAATTGGATTTCTAAATATTCAAAAAATAATTTCTATTATCTAAAGGGAGTTTCTGAAAATTTACTAAAAAAGTTAAATATCATAAATGTAAAATACGAGATAATTAATGATGATCTATTTGAATATAAACTTGATATATATAACAACAATAAACATATTGGTTTTATTGGTGAATTAGATTCTGATTATACTCAAGAATTTTCGTTAGAACAGAAAATACACATACTTAATTTTGACCTTGACAACATAAAGTTAAGATCTATAAATATTAAACATAAAGAATTATCTAAATTCCCATCTTCAAGAAGAGATCTTTCTATGATCTTAGATGATGAAATAACTTTTGAGACTATCAAAAATTTAGCATTTAAATTAGAAAATAAGATCTTAAAAAATGTCAATCTTTTTGATGAATATAAAGAAAAAAACATAGGAGATAAAAAGAAATCTTTCGCTGTGAGTTTTACATTTAATGACTCNAAAAAGACATTAACTGATAAAATCATTGATAAGGTAATGATAAAGTTGGCTGATAAATATATAACAGAACTTGGAGCAGTTCTAAGAGATAAATAGACTATCTATAAAGTTTCTCTCTTAAGGATAGAACTTTCTGATCAATAATATATTCATTAAAAGGTAAATAACTATCAATTATCCCATTAGGAGTGATTTCAATAATTCTATTTGCAACAGATTGAGCAAAAGCTCTATCATTAGTGCTTAATAGAACAGTACCTTTAAAGTTTATCAGAGAATTATTGAAAGCTGTAATTGATTCAAGATCAAGATGATTTGTTGGTTCATCTATAAGTAAAACATTAGGCTTACCCATCATAATTTTTGACAACATACATCGAACTTTTTCTCCTCCTGATAAAACAGTACAAGATTTAAGTGCCTCATCACCACCAAACAACATTCTACCAAGAAAACTTCTAATAAACAATTCTTCCCTTTCCTCATCATTATTTGACCACTGTCTCAGCCAGTCAACTAAGGAAATGTTTTTATCAAAATGAGAATGATTATCCATCGGGAGGTATCCAGATGAGGTAGTAACTCCCCAGTCATAAGAACCAGATGTTTGATTTAGAGTTCCAGAAATACAATCATAAAATAAATTAATTGATCTTGAATTCTTGGATATGACAAGAACCTTCTCTCCTTTATTTAAGTTGAAACTTATATCTTTAAAATATATTTCACCATCTTTTTCATAGGATAAAGACTTAAGTTCTAAAATTTGATCACCAGCTTCCCTCTCTTGATCAAATATAATAGCAGGATACCTCCTACTAGATGGTTTAATTTCTTCAATATTAAGTTTTTGAATCATCTTCTTTCTAGCCGTAGCTTGTTTTGATTTAGCAACATTAGCAGAGAATCTAGAGATAAATTCTTGTAATTCTTTTTTCTTTTCCTCAGATTTCTTATTCTGTTGTAATTTTTGTCTAGCTGCAAGTTCACTTGATTGTTGCCAGAAAGAATAATTACCAGAAAAATGATTTATTTTACTAAAATCAATATCAGAGGTGTGGGTACATACAGCATCTAGAAAGAATCTATCATGGGAAACTACAATTACGGTATTTTCAAAATCATTAATAAAATTTGTCAGCCATTCAACTGTATTGTAATCAAGATCATTAGTAGGCTCATCCATAATTAGTACATCTGGATTTCCAAAAAGACATTGAGCTAGAAGAACTTTAACTTTTATTTTTTGATCAATATCACTCATTTTATTTTGATGAATAGCTTCACCTATTCCAAGGCTAGAAAGCAAGTATGCAGCATCAGCATCAGCATTCCAACCATTCATTTCCTCAAAAGAAGCTTGAAGTTCCCCTACTCTATCAGCATCTTTATCAGAAAAATCTTCTTTTGCATAAATTGAATCAATCTCACTCTTCAAATCAAACAACTTTTGATTACCAAGTATTATAGTTTCAATAACAGTATTATCATCATAACTATTATGATTCTGTTCAAGAACTGAAAGTCTCTTTCCTGGTTCAAGAAAAACAGATCCAGTATTTGGTTCTAAATCTTTAGATAAAATTTTAAGAAATGTTGATTTACCAGCACCATTGGCACCTATAATACCATAACAATTTCCAGGAGAAAAAGTTATATTTACCTCATCAAAGAGGATTCTCTTACCAAATTGCAACGATAAATTAGAAACAGATAACATAAATATGCGCAAAAATAACAAGTTGAAATTTCTAAAACTAATTATAGTTGTTATAATTTTATTTTTTTCTAACTCGTGTAATAATGATACTTTAAGTGATGATTTTTTCTTAGGAGGTGAAATAATTAACCCATCTTCTAATTATGTTAATTTCTATTATAATAATATCAAAATTGATTCAATTAGACTTGATTCTAAAAATAAATTTTTTAAAAAACTTGAAAACATACAGCCTGGAATTTACAGAATTGAACATATTCCAGAGAATCAATATGTGATTATTGAAAATGGAGATAGTCTATGGATAAGAGTTAATGTTGAGGATTTTAAAGAGTCATTAACTTTTAGTGGAAAAGGATCATCAAAAAATAATTTTTTAGTTGATATATCTAATCTAAATGATTATGAAAATGATTTTCTTTCACAAATATATAACCAAGAAAGTAAAATTTATAAAAAAGCTATTGATTCACTTATGGAAGAAAAGAATAATATATGGAGTCTTTTTAATAAAAGTGTAAATCAAAAACGTCTCTCTCAAAATATAACTAAAGCTTCAATAAAGTATAATTATTACAATAAACTTGAAAGATATGCTCTCTTAAGAGGTAAAGATTGGTCAGCAGGTGAGAGAAAAGATTATTTCAGCTACAGAAATGAAGTTAACTTAAATGATTCTGAGCTATCACTATTTGAGCCTTACATAACTTATCTAATGAATTATTTTAACGAAAAGACATTAGACAGTGGACAAGTTTATTTTTTTGAAAAAAATAAAACTGATTTTAATATAAAAAAATTATTGATAATTGACTCTCAAGTGAATGAATCTTATTTAAAAAACAATCTAGCTAGAGCAACTGCAATTGAAGAAATCTTAAATTTTAAAAATAATGATTTTCATGATAATTTTATAGACTACTACACTTATGTAAATACTTCTGAAAAATATTTAAATGAAATTTTAAAGCTTTATAAAGACATAAAAAAAATGAAAAAAGGGAATATTCTACCTGAAGTAGATATTCTTAATTTTAATGGTAATAAGATCTCAAGTAAAACTGAATTTACAGGATCTAAAACGTTTATATATTTTTGGTCACAAACCCAAATGGATCACTATAGAAGAACAATTAGAAGAGTTGAAGAACTTAAACAAGAATTTCCAAAATACAGGTTTGTTGGAATATGTATTCAGCCATATACAGACATGGTAAGTCAAGCGCAAAACCTACTAAACCTTGATTTATCAAATCAATTTTCTTTTAGTGATTTTGAAAGTTCAAGTAAAGATTGGGTTTTAACCTTTCTTAATAAGACTATTATTGTTGACGAAAAAGTAATAATAATAGATGGTTTTAGTAACCTTTTTACTAATGATATTGAGAAAATTTTAGAAACTAATTAGTCTTATAAGATATCCTATATATTATTGGCTAAATTAGAAAACTTAATTAAATTATCTATTAAATTAGTTTTGATCATAAAAATCAATATATATTATATACTAACTTTCAAATTGATAATTTAAAAATTTAGTTTCCTTTTTTGTAATCACTTAAAAACTTCTCCAATCCACTGTCTGTTAAAGGATGTTTCAATAATCCCTTAATTGAAGATAAAGGACTTGTAATTACATCTGCTCCAATCTTTGCACAATCAATTATATGCATCGTATGTCTTATCGATGCAGCTAAAATCTGTGTTTCATATCCATAATTATCATAAATATCTCTAATATCAGATATTAGATCTAAACCATCTGTAGAAATATCATCTAGTCTTCCAATAAAAGGTGAAACATAAGTAGCTCCTGCTTTAGCAGCTAAAAGAGCTTGACCAGAAGAAAAAACAAGTGTACAATTAGTTTTAAGTCCTTTATCACTGAAATATCTTATTGCTTTGACACCTTCTTCTATCATTGGTACTTTTATTACTATCTGATCATGAAGAGATGCAAGTGCTTCTCCTTCCTTAATAATACCATCATAATCTACAGATATAACTTCTGCTGAAACATCACCATCAACAATTTCACATATTTTCATGTAATGATTAATTATATTTTTACTTCCGGTAATTCCTTCCTTAGCCATTAATGAAGGATTAGTTGTTACTCCATCAAGAATACCAAGGTCTTGAGCATCTTTAATTTGATCTAAATTAGCAGTATCTATAAAAAATTTCATAAGTTTTTAATTGTA
>JGI26247J51722_1000792_pt1 | contig 12783 bp, 10 predicted proteins | sample SaaInlV_100m_DNA_2_FD_51722 | JGI IMG/M metagenome (IMG submission 51722)
AGGTGGTCGATGTTGTATTACTGCAACATTCGATCGAGTTTTCAGAATCTCCTCAAGCGTCATTAAATGAAGCGCTCCGGGTTCTAGCGCCGGGGGGGCATCTAATCATATGCGTCTTTAATCCGGTAGGTCCCACAGGGTTGATTAAGTTTCCAATGCAATTAATGACAAATCGGCCCCAGTATCGGTTTTATCATCTCCGTAAAGGTAGGTTAATTGATTGGTTAACACTATTGAATTGTCAGGTTCTCGATGTTGATCACGGAGCTTATCACTGGCCGCAGCGTTCAACGGTAGCAAAGGGACATGACTCAAATTCTACGGTTGAGGGTGCGCGGACGTCCTCGTGGGATAATGTCTGCGAAAAAATTCGTCTTCCCGTTGGTAATTTCTATATGATTCATGCGGTCAAACGTGTTGCACGTGGTATTAGCAGTTCGTCTCGAGTCTGGAAGCGCAGCGTTAGTGGCCGTTTAGCGTCATCTAATACTAAACCATTAGGATCCAAAAAGAGCCTAAATAAATACTGATAGTCCGTGATTAGAGGTTAATAGGGTATAGAATGAATAGAGTAGAAATTTATACGGATGGTGCTTGTCGCGGGAATCCAGGACCCGGCGGGTGGGGTGCATTGTTGCGATTTGGCGATGATGAGAAAGAGTTATGTGGCGGTGAAGCTGAGACTACTAATAACCGCATGGAGATGATGGCCGTTATTCAAGCGTTGTCTGCGTTAAAACGGCCTTGTGATGTCGTTTTGACCTCTGATTCAACCTATGTCCTAAAAGGAATCCAAGAATGGATGCCTAGCTGGAAAAAAAGAGGGTGGAAAACAGCGACAAAAAAGCCTGTTAAAAATGTTGATCTGTGGAAATTGTTAGATAATGCGATTCAGGGGCACACCATAGATTGGCAGTGGGTCAAAGGACATAGCGGTCATGCTGAAAATGAGATTGCTGACCAATTAGCGAATAGGGGTATTGACGAACTCTAGGGTTGTCGATCCTATACTAAAATTAACTCTTAAAGAAATATAGATAATGAGACAGATTGTTCTTGATACCGAAACCACTGGCTTAGAGACTTCTCAAGACCACCGAATTATTGAAATTGGTTGTGTTGAAATGGTTGACCGAAAGTTGACGGGCCGCCATTACCACCAATATATAAATCCTCAGCGTAAGATAGATGAAGGCGCAATGGAGGTGCATGGTATTACTGATCAATTTCTCGAAGACAAGCCTCTCTTTGAAGGTATAGTCTCCGATTTCTTTGAGTTTTTAGGCGGTGCCGAATTAATCATCCACAATGCATCTTTTGATATTGGCTTTATTAATCACGAGTCAAAAAAGTTGCATGGCAAGCACCAGCCTCTAGAGTCCCAGTGCAGGGTTATTGATACTCTCGCCCTTGCACGCCAGCGGCACCCAGGACAAAAAAATAATCTCGATGCCTTGTGTAAGCGCTATGGTGTGGATAACTCTCAGCGTCAGTTACATGGCGCTTTGCTGGATGCGGAGATTTTAGCAGATGTGTATCTGCTAATGACGGGAGGTCAGGTCANTTTAAACATTAATGACCAGTCAGACTCCGATAGCGGTGAAATGAACAAAANCTCAGTCATCCGACGACTTCCAGAGGATCGTCCCCCACTGAGGGTTGTTAAAGCTTCCGATGAAGAAATAGTAAGTCATGAGCAAAAGTTATCTGCCATCGTGGCCGCAGCTGGCCAATGTATCTGGCAAGGTTCTGGCGAATAGCGCTTTTTTATGCAGGATCTGAATCCTATTAATTTTCCGGCTAAGCTGCCATTGACGTCGAGACAGCTTGGACAGTTAAAGCTCGATCTCGTCAAGTCTGTGTCAAGTTCAGACTTGTTTCGTTTGATGAAGCGGGCGAGTCGATTTTCCCGATCAAGCATTAATGCTGAACTCGTGCCTAAAGAATGGAAGAGCTTTCAAGATGCCGTGAGGCACTCTCAGGAGAAGGTCCAAGCGCGGCAAAAAAACGTCCCCAAGATTCGCTTCCCAGATTTACCTGTTAGTGCTCGCTCTGAAGAAATCAGACAGCTAATTGAAGGCAATCAAGTAGTTATCATTGCGGGAGAAACAGGATCAGGTAAAACCACTCAGATACCCAAAATATGCCTTCAGGCGGGAAGAGGCGTGAAGGGTATTATTGGCCACACTCAGCCGCGCCGAATTGCAGCGCGCACTGTGGCTAATCGCATCGCAGAAGAACTTGAGTCGCCTTTGGGTAAGGCCGTTGGGTATAAGGTGCGTTTTGCTGATCAAACATCGTCTGACAGCTACATTAAATTAATGACAGACGGTATTTTACTGGCAGAAATACAGCGGGACAGATTTCTCAGTAAATACGATACTCTGATTATAGATGAGGCTCATGAGCGTAGCTTAAACATCGATTTTTTACTCGGCTATCTAAAGACGCTGTTGGTACAGCGAAACGATCTAAAGTTGATTATTACCTCGGCGACTATCGACATACAAAAGTTCTCAGCTCATTTTAACAATGCGCCTATTGTTGAGGTGTCCGGTAGGACTTACCCAGTTGACATTGTGTATAGCGACTTGGATGTTTTGGAGGGTGATCGAAATCAACAAATCGTTGATTGTTTACGTGACATCCAAGATACGCAAGAACAGGGCGATGTACTGGTTTTCCTAAGTGGTGAGAGAGAAATTCGTGAGGCGAGCCTAGCGCTTAGGCGCGCCCAATTCCACAATACAGAAATAGCGCCCCTTTATGCTCGATTAAGTCTGGCCGAGCAAAGTAAGATCTTTTCGCCACACAAGGGCAGGCGAGTTATTTTGAGCACAAATGTGGCTGAAACTTCTCTCACGGTTCCGGGAATTCGCTATGTCATCGATACGGGTCGTGCAAGAGTCTCTCGTTATAGCTTTAGGACAAAGGTTCAAAGGCTACCCATAGAGGCCATATCGCAGGCTAGTGCGAGTCAGCGTGCTGGACGCTGCGGTCGCGTCAGTGACGGCGTATGTTTTCGCTTGTACCAGCAGGATGACTTTGAGGGTCGACCCGAGTTTACTGATCCAGAGATAGTTCGTACTAATTTAGCAGCTGTAATTTTACAGATGTTGCAACTGCGGCTGGGCGATATTAGAAACTTCCCCTTCATTGATCCACCGGATAGTCGTTTGATAAACGACGGTTATAAACTCTTAGAAGAGCTCCAAGCAGTAACCCCGGATGGAAAATTGACCGCGGTGGGCAAGAAATTAGTGACATTGCCGGTAGATCCGCGATTTGCGCGCATGATCTTAGAGTCTGACAAGAACGGATCTTTAAATGAATTGATTATTATTACTAGCGGATTGAGCATTCAAGATCCTCGAGAGCGACCGGGAGATAAGCAGCAGGCTGCTGACCAAGCACATAAACAGTGGGCAGATCAAGACTCTGATTTTCTGTCACTACTCAACGTGTGGAATCACTTCGAAGAGAAGCGGAGCGATCTTTCCACGAACCAATATAGTAAATATTGCCGTTCTCAATATGTATCATTTATTCGAATGAGAGAGTGGCGTGATTTGCATCATCAGCTTCACAGCGCTTGCAGAGCCCTAGCCCTAAAAGAGAATCAGCAGGCTGCAGATTACGCTAGCGTTCATCGTTCACTACTGTCTGGTCTGCTGGGGCAAATTGGCACTCGAGAGGAAAAGTGGGAATTTTTAGGAACTAGAAATCGTAAGTTTTTCATATTTCCCGGATCTGGGCTTAGTAAGAAACCGCCAAAATGGGTCATGGCTGGATCCTTAATGGAGACGACCAAACAATATGCCTTAAATGCAGCAAAAATTGATTCCGCTTGGCTCGAGAGTCTCGCTGCGCATTTAGTTAAGAAAACTCATAGCGAGCCTTTTTATCATCAAAAATCGGGTCAAGTGATGGCCAGTGAGCGCCAAACCTTATTTGGCTTGTCCATCGTCGAGGGGAAAAAGGTCGTATATGGCAATATAAACGCTTCTGAGGCGAGGAAGGTATTCATACAGCAAGCGCTAGTGGAGGAAGGGTATCGCGGTAAGGGGGTGTTTTATGCNCATAATCACGCGCTAGTGTCAGAGCTCCAAGCGCTAGAGGATCGTTTTAGGCGCAGAGATCTCCTTGCAGAGCAGATGGTTATTTTTAGCCATTATGATGAGCGAGTTCCTGCATCCGTGTGTAATCTTCCGGCATTTGAAAAATGGCGTAAAACAGCTGAAAAAGCAGACTCGCAGTTACTGTTTATGAGCAAGGAGTCTTTACTTCTGCGTGGATTGTCTGGTAGTGAAGAGGCGCAGTTCCCAGAGGTATTAGTCCATGAAGGACTCGAGTTTGATTTACGCTACCACTTTGAACCCGGTCATGCTGAAGATGGCGTGAATCTATTGATACCTTTGGCAGTACTTCATCAATTGCCACACTACCTTTTCCAGTGGTTAGTCCCCGGAATGCTTCGAGACAAGTGTATTGCTTTGATTAAGGGTCTACCTAAACATGTTCGTAGGCAGTTTATTCCAGTTCCTGATTATGTTGACAAGATTCTGCTTAATGTCAGCGCTCAAGACAGGCCCCTAACTACCGTATTGAGTGAGCAATTACAGCGATTGACGGGAATAAAAGTTGAAGAAACTTCCTGGAACTCGAACAACCTTGATAACTGGTATCAGATGAACTTTGCCTTGCAGAACGAAAAGGGCCAGTTAATCGCAATGGCCCGCAGCCTGCANCAGTTACAGGGAGACTTCAAACAACAGATTAAACAAAGTTTAGACCGGCCTTCTGAGCAGTCTATTGCGCGCAAAGGTATTCTTGAATGGGATTTTGATCAGTTGCCCGTTGAAGTAGAGTTACCCCGTGGCGACATGATCATTAAGGCGTGGCCCGCACTCCAAGATAATGGTGAATCTACCTCTATAGAGCTAGTTGATAATCCTTTGATAGCCGAGCAAANATCTCGGAATGGACAGCTCAGGTTAGCCTTGTTAAGAGGGAAGGAGCAACATAAGTATCTATCGAAGAATCTCTTGAGGGGTAAAGAGCTTGCTCTCAAGGCAGCGACTTTGGGCCCTCGAGACGATATGGTCACAGCNATTATTGAAGCGAGTTTTCAGCAGGCTATATTCTCGAGCGGGATTGTTATTCGCGATAAACAGGGGTTTGAAAAAAGTTATTCTACGGGCATTCCCCAAGTAGTGGGTATTGCACAGCAGCATGCGGTGCAGATTGATAGTGTTTTGACTGAACTGCATGAACAGCAAAAGCGATTACGAGGACTTGATTTATTGGCGGTTGATGCGCAGNTTGATATTGCCCGACAGATGAGTTGGTTGTTTTCTAGCGATACACTTCGTAGAGTAAAACCCGAGAACACTCAGCAGTACCCTCGATTTGTGAAGGGAATCAGCATACGAATCGATAAGCTCACGTCCCAAGCCGTTAAAGACCGTGAACACATAAGTGAATTACGCTCGTTTGCCCTTGGCGTTGAGGAATTACAAGAAAAACAGCAACTACTTACCGCGGATTTAGCCGACTCATTGCTAGATTTTCAGTGGTTACTAGAAGAATATAGGGTCTCTTTATTTGCCCAACAGCTGAAAACGCGAGTGCCAGTTTCCGCAAAGCGTTTAACTAAGCGTTGGTCGNCTATATTGAACCAGTTAAAAATACTTTTGCCTGATTATCACTANTCTACTAATCTATCGGTTACGTAATGAAAAGCGATGCACGAGTAAAGTTAACTCGTTACAGCGATAAGAGGCNCCGGTTATTTTTTATTACAGGTGAATACCTATGGGTACCAATATTAACCAAGATTGTCGCTTGGCTTGCCTCTCCGCGGTATACAATTGTGTACCTAGGCAGGCAGTGCTAGTAGAATGGTGGGAAAAGTTGAATGCCAAAATTGCCCATTTAGGAAATTTTCAGGAAAGACATGTTTAAAGTACTGACAATTATTACTCTGTTTTTTATATCGGCAACTAGTTTTGCTGACGAAGAGAAAAACCCTGATCCACTAGAGGGTTTGAATCGCGGTATTTGGAGTTTTAACGAGACGGCCATTAATAGTGTCGCGCGNCCCGTGGTTGATATATACGAAGCTGTGACACCAAAGCCGGTCCGCAACGGAATAGTGAACTTTTTCGGTAACCTTAATGAAATTCCAAATGCGGCTAATAGCTTGTTGCAGGGAAAAGTGAAACAGGCCGCCAATGACACGGGTAGGTTCTTGATCAATACAACTCTTGGTTTGGGTGGTCTGTTTGATGTTGCTAAGGGCGTAGGCTTGCATGCCGGAGAAGAGGAAGACTTTGGTCAGACGCTTGCTGTTTGGGGCGTTGGGGATGGCCCTTATCTCATGCTGCCCTTCATTGGGCCGACAACACTGCGTGATGCTCCAGCAGACTTTATTGACAGCTTTCTCGATCCTTTCACATATTCGGATAAACTGGCACTTAGGGCTGGCGTAAAAGGGATGAGCATGATCGCTGAGAACGGTTCTTATCTANAGCAATTAGACGTTATTTCTGGTGATAAATATCTTTTTATCCGGGATGTCTATCTGCAAAATAGAGAGTATGTTATTAATGACGGGGCCATTGAAGATGATTTCGGTGACTTAGATGATTATTAAAGTGTCATAATGGCCTCGGTAAACTGACGAAAGTTAGATAGCGACATTGCTATAAAAAATATAAGAAACTGATAAGTCGGATGTACCATGACTGCAATTAACAGCCTTGTTATTCTCGTCGGAGAGAATGAGGCCAGGCTCACATCTCTTCAAAAAGCGGTCCAAAGCTGCGACAGGTCCTGCGTGCTTGCGTCCGATATGGCAGAGATGGTGGCTACTTGCGAAGATTCTATTTCTCAACTAGTTGTTTTTGTTTCTTCAGATACGTCTGGTGAAATGCTCGAGCATGACAATGCTTTAAAAGCAGTATTGTCTAAGTACCTCATGGTCGTGTGCTTGCATGAACCTTCTGTGAGATCGGTCGCTAGCTATTTTCGCCATGGGGCTGCAGATGTTTGGTCTGACGGAATATCTCAAAAAGACCTGACTGAATCCCTCTCTCGCATTCAAGACATTGCCTCTACTCGTGTTCAGCGTCATCAATATAGCGGTGATTTGGAGAAAACAAACCTAGATCTTCAAGAAAGCTTGCGGGTTCTCAAACAAGATCAGATTGCTGGGCTTGAAGTACAAAAAAGCTTGATGCCTGAAAGCCCTTTGACGGTTGGTGATTATGAAATATCACATTCGGTCACACCATCACTTTATCTCAGTGGTGATTTTATAGGTTACAACTTTGTCTTGGAGCGTTATTTACTGTTTTATTTCGCAGATGTGTCTGGTCATGGATCGTCGTCTGCCTTCGTGACTGTGCTGTTGCGCTTTATGATTGGGCGGGTTATTCGCCGTCATATTACGGAAAACGATCATACAGCCCTTAAATCGGCGCCAGAAGGTCTTTTAGAACACATTAATAACCAAATTTTGGCGACGGGATTGGGCAAACATTTGACGGTGGTGGCTGGCTGTTTAGATACAGAGACCAGCAAGCTACGATATGTCGTGGGCGCCCAGCTACCGAGGCCCATAATGATTGTAGATGGCAAAGCAGATTACTTGCCAGGTAAGGGAAAGCCGGTGGGCATATTTGAAGATGCGGTCTGGGACGTTGCAGAGATACAATTGCCAGAAAGGTGCGCGTTAGTTCTATTGTCTGATGGGGTCTTTGAGTTGGTGCCTGATAAAGAATTAGCCGACAAAGAGAAAACGTTGTTGNAGTTTTTGGCCACCAGTTCAAACTCGATAGAAAATTTAAAAGNTGCGCTATCGGTTGATTTTATTGAGGCTCCCCAAGATGACGTGTCGATGTTGTTACTGACGAGAGGGATGTAGGGTGAATACGGGCAAAATTCTTGTAGCAGATAGTATGGGCGATTATCTGCTCAAGCTTTCTGGCGACGTGAGAGTGACGCTGTGCGGAACATTGAATCGACATATTGAGACTATTTTTGGGAGCAAAAATGTTAAACAAGTTGTTGTCGATATGTTGGACGCCGATTGCTTAGATAGCACTACATTGGGGCTACTTGCAAAATTGGGGCTGCACTGTCGCAAGCAGTATGGTATCAATATTCAGGTTTTTTGCGAAAATGCGAGTATTCTCCGCACTCTAGAACACATGAGTTTTGACGAGATTTTCGATATCTTTCAAGACGTGCCTGAAATAAAAGAACATTTGAGTTTGCACAATATAGGCGTTGAAACATTAGAAATTGACGATATTCGACGTCAGGTTTTAGACGCGCATAAACTACTGATCGAACTGAACCCAGGAAACAGCGCAGAGTTCACCGACTTGATCAGCGCGCTTGAATCAGATCGCTAACTCAGCTACTTTCCTGAGCATTGAGCTTGCAACGAATATACTCGCTATGCCGAATATGCATTAAATCAGCTACTCTCCGGATTATATTTTCTTCATGCTTATCTAAGTGCCCATCAGCATAAGCAACACGCCACATCGCCGTCATTAGCGATAGCTTTTTCTCAATATCAAAGTGCTCATTAATCTCACGCGTAAATTGATAAAGTGACGTTGCTTCTGTGACCTCTTCACGAGAAAGACTGATCAACTCATCAACCTCCTCTGCACTCAAATCGAGCATTCGAGATAAGGTTTCTGCAATTGAATTCAGCTCTTGCTCATCAAGATTGCCATCAATCACCATGACCTCTATCAATAGAGCAGCCATAGCAAGTTGATCCGCACTGGCTGATTCTGATTCAGATTCTAAAACTTTTTTTGAGAAAAAATTCTTTATTTTATCAATCATTTATCTATTTCTTTTAGCCAAGTTTCTAGTTTAATTTGATCGGCAACAAAGCTTCGTATTCCGTGAGAAAGCTTTTCAGTAGCCATGGGATCATTATTAATTTCATAACGAAATGCACTCTCATTACCCAAATTATATTGGATGGAACTGCCGGTATTAGCGGGGTCAAGCTTTCGCTCTAGAATCCCAAAATCGTCATCGAGCGCTTGCAATAATTGCGGGCTAATTGTGAGTCGGTCACAGCCTGCTAATTCGGTGATCTCATCAGTATTTCTAAAGCTTGCCCCCATCACCACAGTGTTATATCCAGATTGTTTGTAATAGTTATAAATCTGCGTGACTGACTGAACCCCGGGGTCTTCATTGGGCGCATACTCAGTCTTGTCGGTATTGGCTNTATACCAATCTAAAATTCGACCGACAAAGGGAGAAATTAGAAACGCACCCGCATCTGCNGCNGCGGCNGCNTGNGTAAAGTTAAAAAGTAAGGTCAGATTACAGTTGATACCTTCCTTTTCAAGTCGCTGCGCTGCGCGAATACCNTCAAAGGTTGATGCCATTTTGATAAGAACACGCTCTTTNCCAATACCCGCTTGCTCGTATAGCTCAATTAGCTGTCGCGCTTTGGTAATGGACCTTTCAGTATCAAAGGATAATCGAGCATCGACCTCCGTTGAGACGCGTCCGGGGATAACATTGATAATCTTTTCACCAATACCGACCGCTAATTTGTCNATACAGAGAGATAATTGCTCATTACTGGATAGTTTTCCCTCAGAGACAGACGCAATGACCTCTCTTACTAGACTCTCATAGGCGGGCATCTGAGCGGCTTTTAATATCAGTGATGGGTTAGTCGTGGCATCTTCAGGAGAATACTGACTAATCGCCTCAAAATCGCCAGTATCGGCAACGACAGTCGTCATTNCTTTTAATTGTGCTAGTTTACTGCTATTGCTCATTTGTTCATGGCTCCTGAAGTGGCTTTTAATGCTGTNGTTAAAACATCAATCGTCGCAGTGGNCTTATAGGCATTNTCGCTAATATGCCGCCTAAATAGCCGTGCACCGGGCATGCCGTGGAATAACCCCAAAATATGGCGTGTCATGGCATGCAGTTTAGTGCCCTTACTCATCTCATTATCTATGTAATCAAGAAATTGTTCAGCGATTTTTTCACGGCTCTTAACCGGATGACTAGCGCCATAGATATCTTGATCAACAGTAGCCAATATATAGGGGTTGGTATAAGCCTCTCGCCCCATCATTACGCCATCTAAATGATTCAAGTGCTTNATAGATTGCTCAAGGGTGGTAATCCCCCCATTGATGATAATTTCGGCGTCGGGGAAATCACGCTTTAATTGATAAACACGATCATAGTTAAGCTCAGGGACTTCTCGGTTTTGTTTTGGACTTAGGCCTTTAAGCCATGCTTTTCGCGCATGTACTACAAATGTGCTGCAACCGGCGTCAGATAGGGTGCCAACAAACTGGCACAAAAAGTCATAAGAATCATAGTCATCGACCCCAATACGGTGCTTTACGGTCACCGGCAGGTCTACTGCGNCTCGCATGGCGGCAACGCAATCAGCGGTAATAGCCGCATTTTTCATCATAACGGCCCCNAACATGCCGCTCTGCACGCGATCACTGGGGCAACCGCAGTTAAGATTTATTTCAGCGTACGCATATTGTTCAGCCAGTTTGCATGCAGCCGCTAAATCACCAGGATTGCTTCCACCTAATTGCAATGCAACGGGGTGCTCTTCCGCATTCATCGCCAAAAAACGTTCGGTGTCACCGTGCAATATGGCACCCGTAGTAAGCATTTCGGTATAAAGAACGACGTGTTGGCTAACTAAACGTAAAAAGAACCGACAGTGCCTATCGGTCCAGTCGAGCATGGGCGCAACGCAAAATCGTCGGTTGGGTAGCTGAGAATTCAATTCGGGCAAGGGTTGCAACTCTGAAGACTAAGGTTGTGGGACGAGTATTGTAAAAGTCTTATCCTTAAAAGTCTTCGAAAATTGATTATAACAACATAGATCGTGATTTTTAGTGTATCCCTCTGCTTATATTTAGAATATCAATATGAAGTGGTCATTANTCCCAGTAAATTCCCTTGCCTGTTACTATCATCAGCCGTGCATTTACACTACTATCGCGGTTTCATAGGATAAAATTCTAGTTAAAACAGGACAATAAAAATGCGAGAAAGCAGTGTGCCAATAATGGCGATTAGAAATGGTTTGTTTTTGTTGGTTACAGGCCTGCTGGTTAGCTTTTATTCCACCTCAGTCCTGGCTCACGCAGATCATGACAAAGCTCGATTTGTCGCTGCTACTGGTATCGATAGTGGCAAGTGCGATGACGCCGCACAGCCCTGCAAAACCGTTAACTATGCCGGATTGCAGTCCAACAAGGGCGATACTATTCGTATGGCTGGAGGCAACTATAACGTCGAAGATGTAGATACGCTGTTTTATCTGCTTAGTGATCTTGTTCCTGTAAAAGGCCTGTACAGCGAAACATCTGCGTTCGCAAAAACCGATCCCAATAACATTACACGTCTAACCGGCGTGCCACTGGAATTTGCGGATAAATTAGCCAGTAAAGGCTTTACTGTGATCGTTGATACGAAGGGTCTTGATAATGAAAAGACTCGAAATATTCGTGAAAAAATGCAGGTCTATGAGCGACTGAAAGAAGCTAAGCCTGCGACTGTCTGTGACAACGGCTTTGCAGGCGATCATGCTTGTGAAAAGATGGATCTACTGGCTCACGTACCTCTATCTAGCTTCTCAACTAATCCCTCTGGCGCAAATGATGTATGGGGCTTTTATGATGTAAATGATGACCGCGAATACGCGATCATGGGACTGCGCAATGGCGTGGGCGTAGTAGAGGTAACGGACCCCGAGTCACCGCGTATGGTCGGTAGTATTTCTAGCCAATCAACCACATGGCGCGACATCAAAGTTTATCAACACTTNANCCTTGAAAGTGCAAGATGGGAGAGTTACGCCTATGTTACAGCCGATAGCGCATCGGTTGGCACTATGATCATAGATTTGCGATCTCTACCTGAGACAATTTCTGTTGCCGAGTCAGATTCAAGCGATATCAGTGCGCACAATGTCTATTTGAGTAATGTTGATTACTCATTAGGCGTTGCACTAAATGGTGTAGAGCCCTACCTACATATTGCGGGTTCAAACCGGAAGGGCGGCTCTTTTAACACCTATAGTTTGGATAACCCTCAGTCACCTGTCTCGATCTATCAGAACGGCTCATCTTCCCGGACGAACTATACTCATGATGTCAGCTCTATGGTGGTGACGGATGAGAGAAAGGATACGCAGTGTGTTTCGGGTGGGCCTCATTGTGAGATTTTCTTTGACTTTAATGAAGATAACTTCCAGATTTGGGATAAAACGCAAAACAGCGCTCCAGCGCGATTAAGCACGACCTCTTATAAGAATGTTTCTTATGTTCATTCCGGCTGGTATACAGAGGATAAGCAGGTTGTGCTTGTTCACGACGAATTAGACGAGATGGATTATGGCCTTAACACGACGGTCCGCTTATTTGAGATGTCAGACTTCAGGGCGCCTTCTCTTTTATCAACCTGGACGGGCCCAACTGGGGCTATCGATCACAATGGTTTTGTTCGTGGTAATCGTTACTACATGTCCAATTACACGCGAGGCATGACTGTTCTAGATATCTCGGATACCTCTGACCCAAAGGAAATAGGGTTTTTTGATACCTTCCCGATATCTGACAATACGTCGTTTAATGGTGCGTGGGGTGTGTACCCTTATTTGCCCAGCGGCGTTGTTTTGATTAGCGATATCAGCAGTGGGCTTTATGTTGTTCGCGATAATACCCTTGATCCAGAGCAGGGTAACGT
>JGI26247J51722_1000796_pt1 | contig 12745 bp, 18 predicted proteins | sample SaaInlV_100m_DNA_2_FD_51722 | JGI IMG/M metagenome (IMG submission 51722)
TATACTGAAAAAAAATTTAAACCTAAATTTATAGTTGATTTAGCAACTTTAACTGGTGCTATTATAGTTTCTCTTGGATCTGAATATGCAGGTTTGTTTTCAAACAATGACAAATTAGCAAAACAATTACTAGATGCTGGAGACAAAGTAGAAGAAAAATTATGGAGAATGCCTCTTCATAAAAATTTTGATAAACTTATAGATTCAAAAAATGCAGATATGCAAAATATTAATTATGTTGGTGGCGCAGGATCAACAACAGCCGCACAGTTCTTGCAAAGATTTATTTTAAATAAGACACCTTGGGCTCACTTAGATATAGCTGGTATGGCATTTTCAAAATATGGTGGAGCTTTAAATTCAGGTGGAGCAACCAGTTATGGAGTAAGATTATTAAATAAACTAATAGAGGATGATTATGAGTAATACAGAACAAACACTATCGATAATAAAACCAGACGCAGTAGAAAGAAACTTAGACAATGAAATTAAAGAAATGTTTAAAAATAAAGGTTTTTCAATCGTAAAAGAAAAAAAAATACAGATAGAAAAATCTGAGGCAGAAAAATTTTATAAGGTTCATGAAACGAAACCATTTTATAACGATCTTTGTGCATATCTTTCATCAGGTCCAATTGTCGTAATGGTTCTCCAGAAAGAGAACGCAGTTCTGGGTAACAGAGAACTAATGGGAGCAACAAATCCTAAAGACGCAGAAGAGGGTACGATAAGAAAAAAATATGGAATTTCTATTGATAAAAATTCAGTTCATGGATCAGATAGTGTTGAAAATGCTAAAATTGAAATAGATTTCTTTTTTAAAGACTAAAAATTTTTAAAATAGCCTCAGGATAAAGCTTATGTTCTTCAGCTAAAACTTTATTTGCAAGGGTTATCGGTGTATCTTTTTTGTAAATCTTTACTTTCTTCTGATCAATAATTTTACCTGAATCAAGTTTAGAGCTTACAAAATGCACTGTACAACCAGAATAGCTATCTTTATTATTTATTGCTCTTTCATGTGTATAAACCTTTATACTTTGGAAGAAGAGAGGGATGAATATTTAACATTTGCCCTTTAAAACTTTGTATAAAACTTTTTGATAAAATTTTCATAAAACCAGCTAAACAAATAAGATTTATTTTTCTTTTTTTTAATAATTTAAGAATTTCTTTTTCAGCTTTAATATGTTTGTCAAAGTTAAATATTTTTTTTCTAATTTTATAAATTTTTCCAAAGGTTAAACCTTTTGATTTAGGATTATTAGAAATTATAATTTCAATTGAAATAGGTGATTTTTTGAGTTTAGAAAATTTAATGAGAGATTTTAGATTGCTTCCTTTTCCAGATATAAAAACTGCTGTTTTTATATTTTTAGTTCCAGTTGACAGAGCCATTAAGTTTTACTTTATTTTTACCTGTAGAAATTTTTCCAATAATATATGGCTTAAATTCTTTGGTAAAATATTTTTTAATACCCTCATATTTATTAGGCTTAATTATTAAACAAAAACCAACACCACAATTAAATGTTTTGAGCATTTCTTTATCAGATATTCCATTTTTATTTAGCCATTTAAAAATTTTTAAGGGTTTAATTTTATTAAGATCGACTTCCGCAACAAAATTATTTGGGATAACTCTCTTAATATTATCAGCTAAACCACCACCTGTTATGTTAGCACATCCATTAATTAAGTTTTTATCAATTAATTTTAATACTTCCTTTACATAAATTTTAGTAGGCTTAAGCAACTCAGTTTTTAAAAAATTATTTTTTTTAATATTGATTTTTTTTTTATTCAAAAGGTATCTGACTAGAGAAAAGCCATTTGAATGAACACCACTTGATGGAATAGCTAAAATTAAATCATTTTTTTTAATTTTATTTTTACTTAAAATTTTATTTTTACTAACCACACCAACAGCAAATCCCGCAATATCAAACTTACCTTTTTCGTATGTTCCTGGCATTTCTGCAGTTTCACCACCAACTAATTCGCACATGGATTGTTTACACCCACTAACTATCCCTTTAATGATTGATTTTAGTTTTGCTAAATTAATCTTATTAATGGAGATATAATCTAAAAACAAAAGAGGCTTTGCGCCTTGAACGATTAAATCATTTACACTCATTGCAACCAAGTCGATACCAATTGTATCAAATTTATTAAGTGTATTAGCAATTTCAATTTTAGTTCCAACTCCGTCAGTGCATGCTACAATTTTAGGCTGTTTTATATGATTTGGAATGTCTGATATAGAACCAAATCCTCCAATATTTGAAAACTTTTTTTTGCCTTTTTTTTTTGATGAAAATGTAGAAATGAAATTAACAAAATTATCTGCTGCTTTTATATTAACACCACTTTTTTTATAGGTATATTTTTTTTTATTCATTAATATGTTATATGAGATTTAATTATAAATTTTATTCTTACAAGAAGCTATATATGCATTTTTGCATTCTTGCTTTCTTAAATATTTTTTTTTCCACAGAAAATATTTACGCAAAAACTCTAACTGTAAATGANATTGAAATATCCACTCCATTTGAGATNAATTTTGATAAAAATGAGATAATTGATGAGGGTTTTACAAAAGCATTTAATCATCTGGCTTTAACTATTGTTCAAACTAAAAATCATGAAAAATTAAAAGAAATCCCCTTAGGACTTATCAAAGGAATGATAGAAACTTTTTCCATTAAGGAAGAAAAGTTTATTAATGAGATTTATTATTTAACATTGAACGTTTCATTCAACAAAAAAAAATTATTTAATTTACTGGAAAGCAAAAATATATTTCCATCTTTACCAGTAAAAAAANATNTATTTTTTATACCTATTATACTAGATGAAAANAATAATGAGATTTTTATTTTTTCTGAAAGTGATTTATTTAACAAATGGAATTCAGAAATTAAAAGTTATCATTTGTTAGAATATATTTTACCCACAGATGATCTTGAAGACTTTAATTTAATAAAGCTTAACTCAGATAATTTAGAAAATTATAATTTTAAAGAAATAATTCAAAAATATAATTTAGACGATTATATTATTACTATCATTTTTAAAAATGGTAAAAACATAAGAGTACTAAATAAAATAAACTTTAAAAACAAAATAGATATTAAAAATTTAAGTTTTGAAAATATTAACTTTAATAATGAAAAAGAAATTCAAATATTTATTGAAAATTTAAAATCTATATTTGAAAATTATTGGAAATCTAAAAATGAAATCAACACCTCTGTCAAATTACCTTTAATTGTCTCAATTGATAATAATGACAATTCTGAAATATCTAAATTTGAATTAATCTTAACTAATATCGATTTAATTTATGATTTTAATATTTATAAGTTTGATAACAAAAACAACATTTATAGGATTATATTTAATGGTTCTCCAGATTATTTTTTAAAAATTATGAAAGATAAAAATTATGAATTTAATACTCAAAATCAAATATGGAGTGTTAAATGAAAAATTTAAATCAATTAATCTTAGATTTTGATTATGAACAAAATTTTAAAGANCAAGATTTTTATGTAACTAAAAGTAATGAATTTTCTTTTAAATTATTAAATAGTTGGCCCAAATGGGAAAAAAATTTCGTAAATTTAATNGGACAAAAATTTTCTGGTAAAACTCATCTAATTAATATTTTTTTAAAAAAATNTAAAGGAATTATAATAGAAGCTAGTGAATTAAGTAACGAGTCTTTAAAACAGATAAAAATTTTTGAAAATATTGTTATTGAAAATTTTAATGACCAAATTGATGAAAATCTATTTTTCACATTATTGAATATCATTGATCAGGATAATAAATATCTAATTTTNACTTCATCAAAACCAATTGTTGAACATGNGTTTANATTAGACGATTTAAATTCTAGAGCTAAAAACTTNCTGTTATCCAACATAGAAAAACCAAGNGACGACCTTATGTTTGCGTTGATATTAAAAAATTTGTCAGACCGACAAATATCCATAGATAAGAAATTAATTGATTTTATTATCAAAAGAATTGATAGATCGTATGGCAAAATTTTTGATTTCATATATAAAATTGACAAAATTAGTTTAAAAAGAAAAAAGCCGATTGATTTTAAAATAATTAAAGAAGTCTTGGGAGAATAATTGAATAAATATAGATCACATAATTGCAATGAATTAAGAAAAAATGATTTAGATAAAGAAATCTCTGTATCAGGATGGATTAATAGAAAAAGAGATCATGGTAATTTATTATTTATTGATCTACGAGACAATTATGGAATTACTCAATGTATTATAGATAAAGAGAATAAAAATTTTTCGCTGCTAGAAAAGACACAATTAGAAACAGTTGTTAAAATTACAGGAAAAGTTGTTAATCGATCAAATGAAACAATAAATAAAGATATTGAAACAGGTGAAATTGAAGTTGTAATTAGTGAATTTGAAATATTGGGAACATGCAAAGAGTTGCCAATGCCTGTNTTTAGTGATCAAGAATATGCNGAAGAAATTAGATTAAAATATAGATTTTTAGATTTAAGAAGAAAAAAAATCCATGAAAATATAATTCTAAGATCAAAAGTAATTTCTTATATTAGAAATGAAATGACAAAACTTGGATTTTTAGAATTTCAAACTCCAATTTTAACATCTTCTAGCCCCGAGGGTGCGAGAGATTTTCTTGTTCCAAGCAGATTAAANCCTGGTAAATTTTATGCATTACCTCAAGCACCTCAGCAATTTAAACAACTAATAATGGTCTCTGGTTTTGATAAGTATTTTCAAATTGCACCTTGTTTTAGAGATGAAGACGCAAGAGCCGATAGAAGTCCTGGAGAATTTTATCAACTTGATTTAGAAATGTCTTTTGTTGAACAAGAAGATGTATTTAATGTTGTTGAAACTTTATTAGTTAATACTTTTAAAAAATTTTCTAATAAAAAGTTGATGAACGATAAATTTCCAAAAATTTCTTATACAGACTCTATGTTAAAATATGGAAGTGATAAACCTGATTTAAGAAACCCTCTTATTATAAATGATATTACAGAAGTATTTACTAGAGAAGATGTTTCGTTCGAAATTTTCAAAAAACTTGTTAAATCAGGTTCAAATGTAAGATGTATTTCAACTAAAGATACAAAAGATAAGCCAAGAAGTTTTTTTGATAATATTGATAAGTGGGCAAAAGAACAAGGAGGATCTGGATTAGCATATTTTACTTTTGAAGAAAATNATGAGCTGTCAGCTAAAGGACCAATTGGAAAATTCTTTTCTAAAGAAGCTTTACTTGAAATTATGAAAAAAACAAATTCAAAAGTAGGGGNTAGTATTTTTATGGCATGCAGCAAACAATCTGATTTAGAAAAAATTACTGCTTTAGCTAGAGATAAAATTGCTAAAGATTTAGATTTGATTGATGATAATATTTTTGCATTTTGTTGGATAGTTGATTATCCAATGTTTGAAAAAGATGAGATAACTAATAAAATTGAATTTAGTCATAACCCTTTTTCTATGCCTCAAGGCAATTTAAGTGATAAAGATTTTAAAGATCCTTTAGATATTCTTGCTTATCAGTATGATATAGTCTGCAATGGTATTGAACTCTCTTCTGGAGCTATAAGAAATCACAAACCAGACCTCATGTACAAACTATTTTCAATTGCAGGGTATAGTAAAGCACAAGTTGATGAAAAATTTAGTGGGATGATAAATGCATTAAGCTACGGGGCTCCCCCTCATGGAGGAATTGCTCCTGGTATTGACAGAATTGTAATGTTACTTGCAAATGAAAAAAATATTAGAGAAGTTACAATGTTTCCAATGAATCAAAATGCGCAAGATCTTATGATGAAAGCNCCATCAGATGTTAGTCAAGATCAATTAAAAGAACTTGGACTTAACATAAGAACAAAAAAATAGATTACTTTTTACCTTTTAAACTTATTTTAACATCTGATAAATCAACCAGGTTTTTTTTGTAGTTATTTCTAACGAAACCTTTGCTTGTTATATCTTTAACTATCTTCAATAGTTGGTTTTGATCTTCAGACTGTGGTTCTTCACTTGAATTAATATCGTTTCCACCAATTGAAGGTGTGTGTGCCAAATCTTCTCTATTTTGGTAAGAAATTGCTAATTCTCTAAAAATATAATCTAATATTGAGCTTGCACTTAAAATTCTGTCGTTACCATGTACTTTTCCGGAAGGCTCAAATTTTGTACCAACAAAGGCACTTATGAATTCATCCAAGGGAACACCATATTGAAGTCCCAATGATATAGCTATAGCAAAATTATTCATTAATGCTTTAACAAGCTCTCCTTCTTTACTTGTGTCTATGAAAATTTCACCAATTTTACCATCCTCATATTCCCCAGTATGTAAATAAACTTTGTGATCTCCAATAGTAGCTTTTTGAATGTAACCCTTTCTTCTGTCGGGCATACTAAATCTTTTTCCACTTTTTTCAGATGATTTATTAAAATTTGAAATAATATTGTCTTTATTTTGTGAAGCTAGTTGATTTTTTTCAATTACTGCGTCGACTTTTTTATTTTCAATAATCTTATTATTAGAGTCAAGACTTTTAGTTTTACGATTATCAAGCTTAACATCTAGAACCTCAAACTTGCCATCATCTCTTTTTTCAAGGTTTTTTAACTCTGTTTCATTTATATCATCTAGGTAATGATTAACTTTAAACGTACATGTATAATAAGTCTCGACTAAATATTTTGACATTTAACTCCAATTTTAATTTTAATTTGAATATTGAATCAATTAATTTATATACAAATTCATATTTTAGTCTAATTTAAATTATACAATTTTTGATTGAATAAATAAATAAATTTTATGTTGACACTTTTAAAAAAAATTTTTACGTGGTGGAATCAAGACACCTTTGGCACCAGATTAAAAACAATCTTTTATGGAAAATTAGTTGGTAGCGATGAGTTTGGTAACAAATATTATGAAAGTAAAAAAAAAAATAGATGGGTTATTTATGCAAATACCATTGATGCCTCAAAAATTCCTGTTGAGTGGTATTCATGGATGCATTTTACACCGAATAAAATAGAAAAAACCCATGAACTCGAAAAATATGATTGGCAAAAACCTCACCAATCTAATTTAACCGGTACAGAAGAGGCTTATTATCCTAACAAAGATAAAGATGGAATCAAAAAGAAATATTCTAGCTGGAATCAATAAATTTAACTTTTATTTTTTTATTTTTTTAGTTTATTTTTTTTTAATAAATCTATCATTCTCAAAAGATACTACAGAAGGCTATTTTACAGATATAAAAATTTTAGATAAAATTAGTTCAAAAAATACTTTAGTTAAATTAAAAAATGGAGAGTTAATTACTTTTAAAGATCTCTCTATAAAAAGTTTAAAATGTAAAAATTCAGAATTTGATGATAATCCTGAAATTATAGCCTATATGCAAGTCAAAGATTTAACAGATGAAAATAATAATGAGGTTTTTGTATTTAACGGGTGGATGTTTTCGTCAAGCCCNTCAATTACTCCCTTTGATCATCCAGTTTATGATGTTTGGCTTATTAAATGCTATTAGACTATAGTATCTTTGTCTAACCAGCTTACGTTAAAATCAGAATTAATAAATTTTTTATGACTTAGAAGTTTTTTATGTAGTGGAATAGTTGTAGTAATTCCCTCTATGACAAATTCATCTAAAGATCTATTCATTCTTTGAATTGCCTCAGTTCTATTTCTTCCATGACAGATTAGTTTACAAATCATACTATCGTAATAAGGAGTAACTTTATATCCTTGAAAAATAGCTCCATCTACTCTTGTTCTGAAACCAGATGGTTGATGGCACATGCCTATAGTTCCAGGAGATGGTTGAAAGTTTTTACTTGCATCCTCTGCATTTATTCTACACTCTATTGCATGACCTCTTGGGTTTATTTCACTCTGTTTGAGGGCCGTTTCTCCAGAAAAAGCAATCCAAATTTGCTCTTTAATAATGTCAACACCAGTTACCATTTCTGTTACAGGATGTTCAACTTGCACTCTTGTATTCATTTCGAGAAAATAAAATTTTTCATCTTCATAAATAAATTCTACAGTCCCGGCTCCCATATATCCAATTTTAGCAACCATATTCACTGTTTTTTCAAATAAATCTTTTCTTATTTCATCATTAAGAACTGGGCTTGGAGTCTCTTCAATTAATTTTTGATGTCTTCTTTGAACAGAGCAATCTCTTTCATGAAGGTGAACAACATTATTTTTACCAGCTAAGATTTGAACTTCTATATGTCTTGGATTTTGAAAAAATTTCTCAATATAAACTTCGTCATTACCAAAATATTTTTGTGCTTCTGATTTTGCAGTAGAAAACAAGGTTTCAAATTCCTCTTCTTTGTAAACAATTTTCATACCTTTTCCACCACCACCACCTGATGCTTTAATTAAAACAGGAAATCCAATTTTTTTACATAGTTCTTTCGCTTGAGCAATATCAGTGACACCACCCTCAGAACCTTCAATTACTGGTAAACCATTCTCTTTAGCAATTCTCTTCGCTTGAATTTTATCACCCATCATTTTTATATGTTTTGATGATGCGCCAATAAAACTTATTTTATTTTCTTCAAGAATTTTTGCAAAACTTGCATTTTCAGATAAAAATCCATAACCAGGATGTACAGCGTCGGCATTGGTAAGCTCTATTGCTGACATTAAATTCGGAATATTTAAATAACTGTTTGCAGGTTGATGAGAACCTATACACACACTTTCATCTGCCATTCTTACATGCATACTTTCTCTGTCAACATCAGAGTGAACAGCTACCGTTGGAATTCCCCATTCTTTACAAGCTCTAATAATTCTAACTGCAATTTCCCCACGGTTTGCAATTAAGATTTTTTTAAACATTTGTTTACTCTAGAATAATAATAGTTTGTCCAAACTCGACAGGGTGACCATCTTCAACACAAATTTCTTTTACAATTCCATCTGCAGTTGATGGTACATGATTCATTGTTTTCATTGCCTCAACAATCATAATGGTGTCACCTTTTTTAATCTTTTTACCTACTTCAACAAACTTTTTAGCACCAGGTTCTGGAGCATGGTAAGCAGTTCCAATAATTGGTGAAGTAATCTCCATACCAGATTTAACATTAGGTTTTTTAGAAATGTTTTCATTACCAGTTTGTATATTTGCTGATGTAGCAACTGGCTGATTACTGATAGATACATTGTTTTTTGAAACTTTAATTTTAGTATCTTTTTCAGTAATTTCTATTTCAGTAAGATTAAACTCATCTAAATAGTCACTTAATTCTTTAATTATACTTTTATCTATTTTCATTTTTTAAAATCTTTTGTATTGAAATTATGGCCAAAATATAACCTTCAACCCCTAAACCAAAAATTCCTCCTGTTGCTATATCGCTTATTAGTGATTTATGTCTAAATTCCTCTCTTTTATATATATTTGATATATGTAATTCAATTATTGGTTTTTTGAATAAATGAAGAGCATCTCTTATTGAAACTGACGTGTGAGTAAACCCTCCAGCATTAATAATCATACCATCATATTTTTTTCTAGCGTCCTGAATTAAATTAACTAGCTCTCCTTCAATATTTGATTGAGTAAATTCTAATTCAATACCCATTTTTTTTGATTCCTCTAAGCAATTTTCTTTTAATTGTTCAAAAGTAGTTGAACCATATTGTGATTGTTCTCTTTCGCCTAATAGATTAAGATTTGGACCATTAATAATAATAATTTTATTATGCATTCAACTCTTATATACGATGAAAAAAATAAACAAAATAGAAATTAAAGTAAATGGTAAATTTAAATTTATTCCTGAAAATTATAAGATTTCAAATTTAGTAACAGATCTCAATATTCCTTTAAAAAAAGTGGCAATTGAACTCAATCAAGAGATAATAGATAAAAAAAAAATTAGTAAAATTATTCTAAAAAAAAATGATAAAATCGAAATAGTTCATTTTATAGGAGGGGGTTAAATGAAAAATGACAAAATAGTTATAGCAAAAAAAAAGTTTAATTCTCGACTAATCGTAGGCACAGGTAAATATAAAAATATGCCTGAGTGTGCAAAAGCGATTAAACTTTCTGGAGCAGAAATTGTGACTGTTGCTGTTAGAAGAGTAAATATAACTGATAAAAAAAAACCACTTCTTATGGATTATATAGATCCAAAGAAAATAACTTATTTACCAAATACAGCAGGTTGTTTTACCTCGGAAGAAGCTTTAAGAACGCTTAGGTTAGCAAGGGAAATTGGTGGTTGGAAACTAGTTAAATTGGAAGTTTTAGGAGATAAACAGAATCTATTTCCTGATATGATTGAGACTTTAAAATCAACAGAGGTTTTAGCCAAAGAGGGTTTTAAGGTTATGGTTTATTGCAACGACGACCCGCTAATGGCAAAACGATTAGAAAACTCTGGTGCAGATGCAATAATGCCATTAGCTGCTCCAATTGGTTCAGGTTTAGGAATTCAAAATAAAACAAATATTCAAATTATAAGAAAACAAACTAAACTACCTTTAATTATTGATGCAGGCTTGGGTCAAGCATCAGATGCAACAATTGCAATGGAGTTAGGTTGTGACGGTGTTTTAGTTAATACTGCAATTGCAAAAGCAAAAAAACCATTTGATATGGCTCTCGCATTTAAAAATGCGGTAATCGCTGGAAGACAATCTTATTTAGCTGGACGTATTAATAAATATTTATACGGTAATGCATCTTCACCAAAAACAGGAATTATTACGTAGTTGCTGTTTTTTTAATAAACTTTTTTTTGAAATAAGGTTTCTTTTTAAAAGGTTTTTTGTAGAATTTTTTAGATTCTTTTTTATCAATAATTTTATCTTCTTTAATTTGAGTTTCTAAATTTTTTAATTTTTCAAAATACTCGATTTTCTCAATTATTTTTTTTGATTTATTTTGAATATTAATTATATATTCAGGAATAATAAGTGTTGGGTCGCTAATGATATCTATTGTCATTTTATTTTTCTTTTCAAAATATGTTAAATCATCAACAAAATTTTCTTTTAAAAAATCAGAGATTTTTTCACAAACTTTAAGCTCAACAAATTTAGCTTTATTAATAACAGCTTTTAATTCAACAGTTTTAAGTAGTTTTTGAGCAAATGACTCATCTGTAAGAGTCACTTTCCATTTAATTGCGCTTTCTCTTAGTCTCTGTCTGGACATTTCCAATAGACCAAAACTACTAATTCTACCAATTTGTATTCTAGCTCTATCAGTTCTACATTTTTCTTTTAATTTTCTCTCAACTAATCGTCTATTTCCGAAACTGAGCATATCTATGAAATCAATTATAATCAAACCAGATAAGTCCCTTATTTTAATCTGCCTTGCAATCTCTTCTGCAGCTTCAATGTTTGTATCTAACGCAGTGCTTTCTACATTTTTACCCTTTATTGAGCTACCAGAGTTTATATCTATTGATACAAGTGCTTCAGTAGGGTTTATTACCAAGTATCCTCCAGACTTAAGTTTTATTTCTGAGTCAAAAATTTGATTTAACTTTTGTTCTATATTTTCTTCGATAAATAATGGAACTTTTCCTCTATATTTTTTTATTTTTTAACACTTGATGGCATGATCATTTTCATAAAGGTTTGTGCTTTTTTATAACCTTCATTTCCCTCAACAATAATATTTTTAGTATTGTCATCAAACATATCTCTCAAAGTTCTTTTTATAATTTCACTTTCCTGATGAATTAATGATGGAGCTATAGAATTGATAGCGGTATCTTTAATTTGGCTCCAAGTTTTAATAAGAGTATCTAAATCATTATTAATTTCGTTTTTAGTTTTGTTGCTCCCAGCAGTTCTTACAATAAGTCCCATTTCTTTTGGTATTTCAATTTCATTTAAAATTGCTCTAATTTTTTTTCTATCTGCAGGATTAAATATTTTTCTAGATATACCGCCTCCTTTTGAGGTGTTTGGCATCAAGACTATATATTTTCCAGCTATTGAAATGAATGTGCTGAGAGCTGCACCTTTTTGACCACGTTCATCTTTTATAACTTGTATCAATATAACTTGATTTGGTTTTATAACTTCCTGTATTTTATATCTTTTAAACTTGAATTTTGTTTCTTTTTTCTTATTTTTTTCCTCGCTTAGATTATTTTTTTCATCAAATTCATTGTCACTTTCCGCTAGTGAATCTTTTTCAATATTAATTGGGTCATCTATTTCAAGTTTTCCTTCAGCTATATTTTCTTCTTCTTTAGCCTCAACTTCTTTAGAAAGCTCTTCTCGAGCTTTTTCTTCCTCTTCTTTTATTATATCTAAATCTGCCTTAGGTATTTGATAATAATCAGATTGGATATCGTTAAAAGATAAAAACCCATGCCGATCTCGTCCAAAATCAATAAATGCAGCTTGAAGAGATGTTCTATTCTACTAACTTTGCCAAGGTAAATATTATTTTTTATTAAATTATTCTTTAAACCTTCGTACTCGTAGTCTTCAATATTTTCGTCTGATTTAAGAACAACTCTAGTTTCATTAGGATGCGATGCATCAATATATAAATTTTTTTCCATAATAATTTGATTGATTGTTTCATTTAATATTTTAAGTGTTTATAAAATTTTGTTTAACTTCTTTGCCTTATCTTTAACAAATTATAAGATATAATGGAAAT
>JGI26247J51722_1000797_pt1 | contig 12730 bp, 16 predicted proteins | sample SaaInlV_100m_DNA_2_FD_51722 | JGI IMG/M metagenome (IMG submission 51722)
AAAAAAACAGGCTTTTTTTTAGTTAAAAACTAAAATGGCTGGGTAGCAAAGCGGTTATGCAGGGGCCTGCAAAGCCTTTTAGACCGGTTCGACTCCGGTCCCAGCCTCCATTCATATAAGCTTGTCTAATAGACCTTTTCGAGTCTTAGTGACACTCATTAAAAACAAGTGCCTGACATTTTTCGCACTTACTTTTATCAAGCCTATCATAAAGTACATGAATTGCTTCTGACTTTGTGTCAAAGAAGTTATCACGNCCTATCTCATTGANAAAGTTAACCTTCTCCATAAACTCAAAGGNTGAAGATTTAACAGCAACAAAATATAGGCTGCCATTTTTTTCTTTAAGTCGTTTGTTTTCAATTAGAAGTGCCTCAATTCCGGCAAGGTCTATAAAGTTGACGCCACTNGCCACAACCAAAATATGATAAATTCTTTGGTTATCAACAATTCGGCTGAGCTGTTTTTGAATATGGTTAATCGAGCCAAAATAGATTGACATATCAATTCTAATGATCTTTAGTTGAGGGCACTGCACCAAAGGTGCTTTTCGAATGCTTTGCAGCCTCCTATCACCTTCACCAGGTGGCGTTGCAAATGCAAGCGTATGAACATCAGGAGTGGAAGTTTTGGCGATGAAGAGCATCAAGGATAATAACACTCCTAAATAGATTGCAAACTCTAACTCAAACAATAAAGTAGCAAGAAATGTTGCTGTGAAGATAACACTTTCCGACTTACTAAATTTAAATGTTTTTTTAATATTTTTAAAGTCAACTAGATTATATGCAACTAGCAGAATAATTCCTGCCATTGCTGCAAGCGGTAAGTAAGCGAATAAAGGTGCAACCAAAAGGACAATGACCATCAAAAAGAGTGCTGCTAGAATAGCAGAAAGAGGCGTTCTTGCTCCAGCCTCAAAGTTTACACCTGATCTGGTAAAGGAACCAGAGGAGGCATAGCTGGAAAGGAAGCTCCCAATAATATTGGAGGCACCTTGACCAATAAACTCCTGGTTAGCATCGATTCTTTGATTAGATTTAGTTGCAATTGACCTGCCAATTGATGACGCCTCAATAAGACCCAATAGAGCAATCGCAAAAGCCTCAGGTGCAAGTGACTTTAATGAATTTAACGAAAAGTTTGGTGTTGATAATGGTGGAAAGTAGGCGGGCATTGCTCCAACAGTTTTTATGGTATCTGTGAAGCTACTTAAATAAAACGCAAGAACGCCTCCAACAAGCATGCCGATTAAAAGATTAGGATACTTTGGCCTTAATATTTTGACCAAAATTGCGCTCATTAATGTTCCTAACCCAACAATCAATAAATAAATATTAAACTCTCCAACGCCCCAATATATATCAAACCAGGTGTGAATAAAATCTTCTCCTCTTGGGATGTCAATTCCAACAATATATGGAATTTGACTGCTTGCAATTAGTAATGCAGCTCCTGCTGTAAAACCAATCACAACATTGTGAGAAACAAAGTTTATCAACAGGCCAAATTTAGCCAAACCAAATACAAGTTGATAGACGCCCGCTAAAAAGGTAAGTGTTAAAGCTAATGAAACAAATTCTTCAGTGCCTGGCGCTGCATACTTACTGACTGCTGCAAAAACAACAATTGAAATAGCAGTTGTTGGACCAGAAACAAGATGAAAGGAAGACCCAAAAAGCGCAGCGACAATAGGGACCACCATCGCAGTATATAGACCATATTCTGGGGGCATCCCGGCAATAGTAGCAAACGCAACACTTTGAGGAAGAACAATAATAGCACCGGTCAAGCCTGCAAAAAAATCAGCCTTAATTGTCTCCACAGTGGTCAGCCTAAACCAAACTATAAATGGAAAAATTTTTGCTAATTGAATCATAAATGTTACGGCTTATAAAGTGATGTTATTCGGTAGGTCGTAGATTATATAGTAATCCTATGCGCTTATAGTTCTGTAGAAATATTAATTCATTATGGTCCATATTACATTTGAACAAAAAACATATACACAAATGTTCCAGAAACAATACTTAACAATGCGTTTCTCTTTAAAACTTGAAGTCCGACCGTTACTGCCAGAGCAAATAAAGTATAAAAAATCTCAGTTGAAAGGTAATCAACCCCTTTCAACATATAAATGACAAGAATCGTCATGACCATTGGTGGGGTACTTTTTGCAATAAAGTTGAGCTTAGTGTTGTCTTTACCTGGAACAAAAAGTAGGAATGGAATTATTCTTGTGAAATAGGTTGATATTGCCATCACAATCATAGTAGCTAGAAGATATTCTATTTCATTCATAATGGGTTTTGTTCACAAGTCGAAATAAAAGTATTGAGCATATTGAGATAATAATCGCAACAAGAAGCATGTGATCTATAAAAAACATTAGGGCAATAAAAGAGGCAATAAGCCCAATAATAAAAGGCAATAATCTTTTAACCATCATCCATTGTTCGATTAGCAAAACTACAAATAAAGCAGTTGCTGCAAACTCCATACCATCTGTATTAAAAGATAAAATCTCTGAGGATAAGGCACCAATAGTGCATCCTAAAACCCAGTAACTTTGGGCAAATAAAGTAATAAAGAAAAAATACTGTTTTTGGTTAAAACTTTAGGAACATCGATAGATGTCATAAGTGCATATGTTTCATCTGTAAGTCCAAAAATCATATACAACTTTCTTAAATTCCAATTACCAAAGCTCTCAAGAAAAGCAATGCCGTAAAACATATGTCTAGAATTAAGTAAGAAAGTTGACATTGCAATCTCAACCAACCCAACACCTGCAGCTAAAAGACCGATAGCCATGAACTGCGCTGCACCTGCATAAACAATAATTCCCATTAGGGATGCAAAATACCATGGGTAATTTAACTCTTGAAATAAAAGCCCAAATGCTATCCCTAGAGGAACAAAGCCAAATAGAATTGGTAGAGATGTTGTTAAGGCAGATCGAATCATTTTAAAGTTTTCTTATAAAACTTGATTTACTAAATTTATAACGAATAAGTAGAGTTGCAATCAAAGAAAAAAGATAAAACATATATATTAATTCATGTATACTTTTTTGTCTAGAAAATTAGTACTTTTTAGATCAAGATTTAATTGACTTATTCTAGCAATTAAACCTATGATAACATATCAGTAACTCATGTATATGAGTATAAAAAAATCTAAAAAATTTATTAAACCTTTTTAAGAATTATATGTCCAAACTTGTCCCACCTCATGGAAGNAAAGAACTCAAAATCCTTGCCTTGGAGGGTGATGCTTTAAAAATCGAGCAAAAAAAATCAAACTCATTAACTCAGGTTGTTTGTTCGTCGAGAGAATTTGGTGATGTCATTATGTTTGGTATAGGTGGATTTACTCCCCTTGATGGCTTTATGAATAAGGCTGACTGGTTAAGCGTTTGTAAAAACATGACCCTAGAAAATGGCACTTTTTGGCCTATCCCTATCACCCTATCTACAGATGATGAGAGCATTCAAGTAGGGCAAGAAGTTGCGATTGTATATGAAAAAACTGATGAAATTATTGCGACCATACTTATTTCAGAAAAATATACAATCGACAAAGAGCTAGAATGCACTGAGGTATTTAAGACCAATGATACTGAACATCCTGGCGTTGCAATAGTTATGACTCAAGGTAAATATAACCTTGCTGGCTCAGTAAAGGTTTTTTCTGATGGCGGCTTTCCTCAGCAATATGGAGAGCTTTACATGACTCCTTCACAAACCCGTACTTATTTTGATGAAAAAGGTTGGTCTAGCATAGCTGCATTCCAAACCAGAAATCCGATGCATCGATCCCATGAATACCTGGCAAAGATTGCGATAGAAATATGTGATGGCGTCATGATTCATTCCACATTGGGAGAACTAAAGCCGGGAGATATTCCAGCCGAAGTTCGATCAGAAGCTATATCAACATTAATTGAAAACTACTTTGTAAATAATACAGTTCTTCAATCAGGGTATCCCTTAGATATGAGATATGCTGGCCCAAGAGAGGCATTATTACATGCCTTATTTAGACAAAATTATGGCTGTTCTCATTTAATAGTTGGCAGGGATCATGCTGGTGTTGGTGATTATTATGGTCCATTTGATGCTCACAATATCTTCGACGATATTGGTAATGATTTAGTTACAAAACCCTTAAAAATTGATTGGACTTTTTGGTGTAATAAGTGTGCTGGAATGTCTAGCATGAAAACTTGTCCACACAGTCATGAAGATAGACTCCTTCTTTCTGGTTCAAAACTAAGACACCTACTGAGTGAAAACGAAGAGGTGCCAGAAAATTTTTCAAGGCCAGAGGTTTTAGAGATTCTTCAAAAATATTACGCCGGTATAAAAGATACCGACAAAGTAAAAGTTGAGCTAAAAGGGCACTCTGCGAAATAGGTAATGATGATGATTAATAATATAAACTGGTCCATTAGTTATGAGTTTTCTGGTTCTATAATATTTACACTTCTAGAGCCTGTTTCACCTACAATTGCACGCTCGGAAATATAGTGCATTTAGTTTGAAAAAATAGTTCGTAATGCAATTAAATAAAGGAAATATATAACATGATCTCTATAAACCCATTTTCTGAAATATCAGCCTTCATTCCATCACTTGTGATGCAAACCTATGTAGTTGTGATGTTTCTTCTTGTCATTGGTGCAACTCTTTTTGATGTTGTGCATAAGCAAAGCGCTAAGTACTTTTTTAATAACTCAGTGAAAGCAAAAAAATCTGCTACCAGAGAAGTGAGTTCAGGCGAAAAAGCTTCGCTTGCCTTCAAAACTGCTACTAATGAAGTCTTAACCTCTTCAGAGTTTTGTAGCACAAGAAGAAGAATCGCTCACCTTCTCACGATGTATGGTTTTGTATTATTTGTTATTGCTACAGCAGTCATGATATTCTCATACTCCACCCCAAGCTCAATAACCCCTTCAGTCTGGCCATTACTATGGCACATAGGCGCAGCTATGCTATGTCTCGGTGGCTACTGGTTTTGGTTTTTCATTAGGGTTGATGTTGCCGCAGAGGGAAACAAATGGTATAGAGTAATGAGAGCGGATCTGTTTGTTCTATCACTCATAGCGATGGCAACTTTTGCACTGATTTGGTCTTATTTTCAATCGAATGGTGTTGCTGTTTGGCAGACTCTATTCTTTGGTCTTTTCATATTAGCAAGCACTGTTCTTTTTGGTGGCGTTCTGTGGTCAAAATTTGCCCACATGTTTTATAAGCCTGCTGCTGCGTTTCAAAAAAGGGTTACTAAGGCTGACGGGTCAAGAGAAAATCTTCCTGAACCCGCAGACTTACCAGAGAAATTTGGTCTTGGAATCAAGCGTGAAGCACCACGTCACTATTAATAATTAATTTTTCGGAGAAAATATTATGCCAACTTTTGTATACATGACACGATGCGATGGATGCGGTCACTGCGTTGATATCTGTCCATCTGATATTATGCACATCGACAAAACGATTCGTCGTGCAGTCAACATTGAACCAAATATGTGTTGGGAATGCTACTCTTGTGTGAAAGCATGTCCTCAAAATGCAATCGATGTAAGAGGTTACGCTGACTTTGCTCCTCTTGGTCACAGCGTGAGAGTTCTTCGTGAAGAAGAAAAAGGAACAATCTCTTGGAAAATTAAATTTAGAGATGGTCGAGAGAAAAACTTCCTCTCACCGATTACGACTCAACCATGGGGGGAGAAAATCCCTAATCTTGGTGATCTAGAAGTTCCTGATCAGGCTGCGCTTGACTCACAACTATTATGTTATGAGCCTGATGCACTGAATGTTGAAACAGGCTTACCTGTCATCAGTAAAGACAAGCTAAAGGAAGGAGTATATTACTAATGGCAAAAAGAAAAACTGTTTGGGAAGATTGTGACATATTAGTCGTTGGCGGCGGTATGGCTGGAACTGGTGCTGCCTATGAGGCTAGATACTGGGGTCGCGACATGAGAATTATTTGCGCCGAAAAAGCAAATATTGATCGCAGTGGTGCGGTTGCTCAAGGCCTTTATGCAATTAACTGTTACATGGGAATGCAGTGGGATGAAAACCAGCCTGAAGATCATGTCGATATGCCAGAAATGACTTAATGGGTTTGGTTCGTGAGGATTTAGCTTTTGATATGGCTCGTCACGTTGACTCAGCGGTTCATAAATTTGAAGAATGGGGTCTACCCATTATGAGAAATGAAGAGACTGGGCGTTACCAACGAGAAGGTAAATGGCAAATCATGATCCACGGTGAAAGCTACAAGCCAATCGTTGCAGAAGCAGCTAGAAACTCAGTAGATAAGATTTACAACAGAATTATGGTTACTCATCTTTTGATGGATGAGTCCAAAGAAAACCGTGTAGGCGGTGCTGTAGGATTTAACTGTCGTACAGGTGATTACCACGTTTTCCGAGCTAAAGCAGTTATTGTTGGTGCTGGTGGCGCTTCTCATATTTTCAAGCCTCGCTCAGTTGGTGAAGGAATGGGTAGAACTTGGTACGCTCCGTGGAGTAGTGGTTCTGCTTACGCTCTCCCGATTCAAGTTGGCGCCAAGATGACGCAAATGGAAAACCGTATTGTATTAACTCGTTTTAAAGATGGATATGGACCTGTTGGTGCTTATTTTCTTCATCTCAAGACCTATACACAAAATACTTATGGTGAAGAATACGAGTCTAAATGGTATGAGCATACTAAGGCAATGGTTGGAGAGTATATCGATCATACACCGACACCAACTTGCCTAAGAAACCATGCTTTTATTGAAGAAGTTAAGGCTGGAAGAGGGCCAATTCATATGGTTACGATGGAGGCATTCCAAGACCCACATCTAGAAGTTATTGGCTGGGAAAACTTCCTAGGAATGACTGTCGGTCAAGCTGTAGTTTGGGCGTCACAGAATATTGATCCTAAATACACAAACCCTGAACTGACAACATCTGAGCCTTACGTCATGGGCTCTCATGCAACGTGCTCGGGCGCTTGGGTGAGCGGTCCAGAAGATATCTCACCTCCTGAATATTTTTGGGGATACAACAGAATGCTTACAGTTGAGGGACTCTTTGGAGCGGGTGATACCGTTGGTGGTACAGCCCATAAGTTCTCATCTGGATCATTTACTGAAGGAAGAATAGCCGCCAAAGCTGCTGTTAAATATATCCAAGACCTTGGAGATGAAAAGATTCAAGTTAGCAATAAACAGTGTGATGACCTCAAAGAAATTATATTTAAACCGCTTGAGAACTATACGGTTGGTCGCAATGAAATTACTTCTGGTACTGTCTCTCCAAGCTACTTATTACCAATTCAAGGTCTACAACGACTTGAAAAAATTATGGATGAGTACGTTGGAGGTATCAGTGTCAATTATATGACCAATGGAAATCTTCTCAAGAAGGGTATTGAGTTGCTAGCTATACTTCAAGAGGATCTTGAACATATAGGTGCTGAAGACTTACATCAGCTCATGCGTGGATGGGAGTTAAAGCATCGTACAATTACTTCAGAGTGTGTTGCACAGCATACCCTTTTCCGTGAGGAAACCCGCTGGCCAGGATACTATTATCGAGGCGATCATATGAAGCTGGATGATGACAACTGGCACTGCCTGACTGTCTCAAGACGTGATCCAGAGACTGGTGAATATACAATGGAAAAGGCGCCACTCTACCATATAGTTGATTAATAGACTATCTAATACGTAGTAAATTGAGGCCTCTTGTAGAGGCCTCAATCGTTTATCATATTGACTTTGTAAATTTAATTAATAGGTTAACTCAATGAATCTACTTGAAAAAACTAATGATGAAATACTAGAAATTGCGGACCCGATGTGGGACGACCTTGTTGAGTCATCAAATAAACGAAACTATCTAGGATTTATTAAACATTTCTCAAAAGAAATGCTGATGGGAGCTAATGAGATTGAAATTGGCAAACAGTGGGCAAAAAATAAAATGCTTTCCAGCCTTTCTGTTGAGAGAGAATTCTTGGGTTGTCTCAGAAGGGGTGAGTTCATTACAATACTTTATAAACAGACCAGTAATGAAGTTCCAGGTGAGTTCTTAGGACGACTTGTATTGGGTGTTGAGGAAGAGGAAGTCAAAATTTTTGGTGCAACAATCTTCTAGTTCTAGAGTCTAGATTAATCTAATAGGTATTGATTTGATGAGTGAAACAATCTCCATAAACAAATATGTCGAACTAATCTATAGGATTGTAGATCAATCCAATGGTGAGGTCATAGAACAAGTAGAAGACCCCTTGGGATATGTTCATGGTGATAATACATTATTATTTAATCAAGTCACCAAAGAGCTTGAAGGCAAATGTGTTGGCGATGAAGTTGAAATTCTTCTCAAAGCTAAAGATGCTTTTGGTCCAAAGATTGATGAACTAATCTTTACTGATGACCTTAATAATGTGCTTGAATATAGATTTATTGGAGCCACAGTTTCAATGCAAAACGATAAGGGCGGCACTAAAGACTTTATTGTTTCTAATATCGAAGATGGAAAGCTTACAATTGATGGAAACCATCCACTTGCCGGCAAAGATATTGTTTTTTATGTTGAAGTTTTATCCATCCGTGACGCAACAGCTGATGAAATTATTGAAGGTGGCTCAATCGAATAAAACTATTTGATTATTTAGAAAACGTCATCAAAAATCTGTGGCTCAATATCCCATTCATGATCACTTTTGATGGTGAGTTTTAAGCATTTTGCTGCGCCATAATTCCGAGTCTTACCAGCAGAGCCTGGATTGACCACCCAAGTGGGTCCCTCTTTATCAATAACCTGTTTGTGAGTGTGGCCATAGACAACAACCTTGGCATTTGGATAAGCCTCCCTTAAAGAGTCATGGCTTGGCTGAATATGCCCATGCATATGGCCGTGCTCTATCGCTATATTGCCGCCAGGAAGGTTAAGCATCTCGACCTCTCCAAGAGAGTTAATATGCAAATCATTATTACCCTTTACGGCAATCATTTTTTGTTTTGGCGTTAATACTGCTAAGGAGTCTTCATCAACTATGTCGCCAGCATGAATGACAAAATCGCAGTCATTCATAAGCTTAATAATTTCAGGGTGAATTACTCCATGAGTATCTGAAAGGATGCCGACTTTTATCACTATTGGAGGGACTTCAGTCTAAGTCTTAGCGCATTGAGCTTAATAAAGCCCTCCGCATCTTTTTGGTTGTATGCGCCCCCATCATCCTCGAATGTTGCAATTTTCTCACTGAACAAACTATTATCTGATTTTCTGCCAACAACAGAAGTATTGCCTTTATACAACTTAACTCTGACAACGCCACTCACATTTTCCTGAGAAGCATCAATAGCTGCCTGCATCATTTCACGCTCTGGTGCAAACCAAAAACCATTGTAAATGAGTTTGGCATATTTTGGCATTAGCTCATCTTTAAGATGCGCCGCTTCACGATCTAGAGTTAATGACTCTATCGCACGGTGCGCTTTTAGCATAATGGTTCCAGCTGGCGTTTCATAACAGCCACGAGACTTCATCCCAACAAAACGATTCTCAACAATATCAAGGCGACCTATTCCATGTGATCCAGCGATCTGATTCAATTTCTCCATGACTTTTGCTGGCGACATGGATTCACCATTGATTGCTGTAATGTCACCTTTTTCATAAGTTATTTCTATATATTCAGGCTTATCCGGAGCATTCTCTGGAGACACTGTCCAACGCCACATCTCTTCCTCAGCCTCTTGCCACGGGTCTTCTAAAAGATCGCCCTCATACGAGATATGGAGTAGATTGGCATCCATTGAATAGGGAGATTTTTTTGATTGTTTTTTATAATCAACTTCAATGTTATGCTTTTCAGCATAATCCATTAAGCTCTCACGAGATGACAAATCCCACTCACGCCATGGAGCAATAATCTGAATTTCAGAATTGATAGCATAAGCATTTAATTCAAACCTTACCTGATCATTTCCTTTTCCAGTAGCGCCATGAGAAATGGCATCAGCGCCAACCTCTCCGGCAATCTCCACAAGTCTTTTAGAAATTAAAGGTCGAGCGATAGAGGTACCTAAAAGGTACTCACCCTCATAGATCGCGTTTGCTCTAAACATTGGAAAAACAAAATCACGTGCGAACTCTTCGCGCAAGTCTTCAATATAAATTTCTTTGATTCCCATTGCCTCAGCTTTTAATCGAGCTGGCTCAACTTCTTCACCTTGACCAATATCTGCCGTAAAGGTAACCACCTCACAGCTATAAGTATCTTGGAGCCACTTAGCAATAATGCTAGTATCTAAACCACCCGAATATGCCAATACAACTTTTTTCATTGTTTACTTATGTAGTTAAATTCTTTTTTATAAAGCACTTCACTATCCGTACTAAGCACTTCAACTTTCCATTCTCCGAGCCAAGTAGGCCAAAGATTTTTTGAAGACCAAACCCTCCACCTTGGACCGCCAACATCAAACACAACATCTGCCATGACTTTGTTATCGTATATCCAGCGATGCGTAACACTGTGACCTTGGAGGTTACGGATATTTGTAAAAAAATAGATTTTACCCAAAGAATTGTCAAGCTCTTCAATAATATTAATAGGAGTTCTATCTTTAATGTCTAAAGCAAATACTGCTTGTGAGATATTTTGGTGTGGCCAATCATCTGCGGCAACATTAAAAGCGATGAGTAAGCAAAATATTAGTGTGATTACTTTTTTCATTTATTCCACCCAACTAATAACATGTTCGAATAATTGATCTTGGGTAATTTCATTATCTCTATACGTTCTCCCCCGTACTGAAATTCCTGCCAAATGAACGCTATTTTTATCGCCACTGATAAGTGGGTGCCATTCATGAAGACTTTTCCCCTCATATAGTAACCGATATGCACAGGAAGTTGGTAGCCAATTAAACTTTTCTCCCCAGTCTGAATCAATGCTCAAGCAATCTGGAACATACTTTTGACGATCTAAATAGTGTGGACAAGAGCAGCTCTCCTCATCAAGATAATGACATGCAACATCTGTAAAGTAAACTTTTCCAGAGCTTTCATCCTCCAGCTTATGCAGACAGCAGCGCCCACATCCATCGCAGAGTGACTCCCACTCCTCAGGGCTCATTTCATGAAGCGACTTAGTTTCCCAAAAAGGTTTATTTGAATTTTCCAAGGTTATTTAGAAACTCTCATTTAGGTTTAGTTCATACATAATTATAAACCCAATGAAGAATATAGTCTCTCAATACCAATTGCAACGCCAGAGCAATAAGGGAGACCCTCTTCAAGATCTTTCAAGAAGCTATGATCTAGAAGCTCAAAAGGCTTAGATAAAACCTTCCTTTTGTTTAGTTCTTCGTTAAAGCGGTCTCGATACTCTTGTGCAGATTGGATTTCTTGGTAGCCATTTGCAATCTCAGTACCATTGATGTACATTTCAAATCGATGTGCAACAGGGCCATGAATTTCTGCAAGAGCGGCTTGGTCTTTCGGAAAATCATAGATAAAACATACCGGTATCTCTTTGAGTTTTGGCTCAATAAGATGAACAAAAAGGTGCATCTGAATATCTTCAATCCACTCATCGTCAGAATTCAAATCAAGTGAATTCAATATTGTCTTCAGATCATTGATATCACTATTGAGTATGTCAATATCTGAATACTCAAAAAAAACTTCGGCGTATGACATCTTCTTAATGGGTTCATTTTTTCCAAGTGCAGCCAATAGCTCTGCGATTTCATCCATCAATTGATGCATAGTAAAGTCAACACGATAAAACTCAAGCATAGTAAATTCATTAGAGTTAATTCTTCCTTGCTCATTGTCTCTAAAGACCTGACAAATTTGAAAAATATCGCCGCTACCTTTAGACAAAAGTCGCTTCATTTCTAGCTCTGGTGAAGTATGAAGATAGAGTTGAGATGATTTAGAAAGTGCCTGATTAACTGAAACTTCTATGCTATCAATATAAACATCGGTTGTTGGTGCATTTAATAAAGTAGGAGTTACTACCTCAGTCACTTGGCGCGAATAAAAAAAATCTCTAATGATTCGAGTTAACTTTTGATACTGCGCAAGTTGTTTTTTTACTTTAGACATGAAGGCATGAATTAGGCACGCCCTGAGTATTCATTCGTTCTTGTGTCAACTTTGACTTTATCGCCGATACTAACGAATAGAGGGACTTGAACAACAACTCCCGTATTTAACGTGGCTGGCTTTCCGCCCGTACCAGCGGTATCACCCTTGAGACCAGGGTCAGTATCAGTCACCTCCAAAATAACATGGTTGGGAGGGGTTACAGAAATTGGATTGTTATTCCAAAGCGTTACAATACATTTATCTTGCTCCACTAGGTAGCTTAGTGCAGTCCCCATTGATTCTTTTCCTAAATCAAATTGTTCGAACGATACAGGATCCATAAAATGCCACTTTTCTCCATCACTATACAAGTATTGCATTTCCAATTCCATGACATCAGCAGCCTCAAGTGACTCACCTGATTTAAATGTTTTTTCTAGAGTCTTACCGGTAATTAAGTCTTTAAATTTGACGCGATTAAAAGCCTGACCTTTTCCAGGTTTCACAATTTCGTTATTAACAATTGAACACGGGTTTCCGTCAAGCATTAGTTTCATACCATTTTTAAACTGACTGGTACTGTAGTTCATAATTTAATCATCCTAAAATAATTTGAAA
>JGI26247J51722_1000800_pt1 | contig 12708 bp, 13 predicted proteins | sample SaaInlV_100m_DNA_2_FD_51722 | JGI IMG/M metagenome (IMG submission 51722)
GTTTTAGGTGGTAAGACTCAATTCTTTGAGCGGCAATAGTAAGTGCATCCTTTTGTTTTAGGCTTAAGTTATCGAAGGATTTTTTAAGGCTTTCTTTTGTGATTGTTAGCTCTGATATTGATTTTGCATCTAGTGAATCAAACTCTGAAGTAAACCTTAATACAGAGCTATCGCCTTTATTTTTAACTTCCTTAATAATTTTTCTGACAGTGTTGTTAATCTCTTCATCAGAATTGGCTTCCCAAGCGATTAGTGAGGAAAGTTGGGCATCAAAATCCTCATTTTTTGAAGACAATAAGCTGATCATAAGTTTTTTTCTATGCTTTGAATCCAGTCATTAATTTGACTATGTTTGGTGTTGAAGGCTGCTGAGTTTACAATAAGCCTTGAGCTAATATCACAAATTAATTCTAGAGGGATTAAGTTGTTAGCTTTCAAAGTATTGCCCGTATCAACTAGATCCACAATGCAATCTGAAAGACCAACTATTGGTGCAAGCTCCATAGCCCCAGAAAGTTTGATGACTTCTACTTGCTGGCCTTTTTTAAAGAAATGTTCTTTGGCTGACTTGACATATTTTGTTGCTACTTTCAAGGTACTTTTATTTAAGTTTTGGTTTTCCTTTGAAGCAACCATAAGGCGGCATTTAGAGATTCCAAGGTCAAGTAATTCAAAAATACCATTAGCTCCATGCTCTATCAGGACATCTTTACCTGCAATTCCAAGATCTGCAGCACCATGCTGGACAAATACAGGAACGTCGCTTGCCCTGATAACTATAACTTTAACATCTTGAAGGTTGGTATCTAAAATGAGTTTTCTGCTTTCAAGTTCTTTTTTAGATACAGATAGGCCTGCTTTCTCTAAAAGAGGGAGTGTTTGGTCTAATATTCGACCTTTAGAAAGTGCGATCGTTAACATTTCAGTATATCAATAATTAGTTTAGTGCTGAACGCGCTCTATGTCTGCTCCCAGCATTTTAAATTTTTCTTCAATCATCTCGTAGCCACGGTCAAGATGATAGACGCGCTCAATTGTTGTTGATCCCTGTGCAGCGAGTCCAGCTAATACTAGACTAGCAGAAGCCCTAAGATCTGTCGCCATAAGATTGGCTCCAGTTAGTAATTTTACTCCTTTACACACAACAGTGTTTCCCTCAAGCTTAAGATTTGCTCCCATACGGCTGAGTTCAGGAACATGCATAAAACGGTTTTCAAAAATAGTTTCTGTAATAGTACTGCTTCCTTCAGCAATAGAGTTCAGTGCCATAAATTGGGCCTGCATATCCGTTGGAAAGTTCGGGTAAGCACTAGTTCGAATATCAACGGGTTGAGGTCTTTTCCCTTTCATATCAAGTTTAATTGAGTTTTGATTTGTCTGAATATCTGCACCAGTTTCAATTAGTTTACCAATAACTGAGCGCATGGAGTCAGGCTCAATGTTGTTCACAATAATTCTTCCTCCAGTTATTGCGGCTGCAACTAAGTAGGTTCCTGCTTCAATTCGATCAGGGCAAATAGAGTAATCAACACCACTGAGATGATCAACCCCTTGAATTACAATAGTAGAGGTATTTTCACCTGTAATTTTAGCGCCCATTTTATTTAGGCATTTTATTAAATCAGTTACCTCTGGCTCNTGTGCAGCATTGTTAATAGTAGACGTTCCTTTAGCAAGAGTNGCTGCCATTATTATATTTTCAGTTGCCGTTACAGAGATCATATCAAAATTAATTTGCGCTCCAATAAGTTCGTTAGTGCTCGCATAAATATATCCATTTTTAACTTCAATTTTAGCGCCCATTTTTTCAAGTGCACTAAGATGTAAATTTACTGGACGCGTTCCAATAGCGCAGCCGCCAGGAAGTGAGATTTTGGCTTTTTTATATTTTGCTAGCATTGGGCCTAAAGTTAAGATCGATGCCCTCATTGTTTTGACTAGTTCATATTCTGCTGTAAGGTTTGTAAGGTCTGATGAATCAATTGAAATTGAGCTGTCTTCCTCTAAGACAAAGTTAGAGCCCATATCCATTAATAGTCTAAGCGTAGTAGAGACATCACTCAATTGAGGGGTATTGGATAGCTTTAATGGGCCATCAGCAAGGATTGAGGCAAAAAAGATAGGTAGTGTGGCATTTTTAGAGCCTGAAGTTTTTATGGTGCCGTTGAGGGGAGATCCACCATTGATTACTAATTTATACATTTATCAAGATCTATTAAGCATCTTTTGAATCAGTTTTTCTATTCCCTGACGCTTGATCTTAGAGTCATAGCCAATTTTTTCAATACCTACAATACTGATGGTTTGATAATCTAAATCATAGATTTTCCAGCGATTTCTTCGAATTAATTTAAGGGTTACAGTAGTATTTCCAACCTCGTCTTCAAGGGATACTGCAACCTTGACTTTAGCCATATTTTCAATTTGACTAAAATCTTCATTGACAGATATTTGAATATCTTCCCAGTCATTAAAGCTTGCTAAAATGACAATATATTCATCAATTAAGGAGTTTTTAATATCACGTTCAAATATTTTCTTTTGCCTAGAATCTAATTGATTCCAGTAGTCTCCTAAAGCCATCTCAGTAAAATATTCAAGATCGATATAAGGAAGAATTTTCTTTTTGGTTAGGTTTAGCGTTGATGCTAAAGTTCCATTATTACTAGCCTGTAACTCAATAAAAGAGCAAACTATATCGTTTAGAATTGCATCCACTTGAGCTGTTGGGTGATCACCAGCGATTTTTGGTGAGACTGCTGGGCAAGATTCTGAGGCAAAAATAATCCCGATAAAACATAAATTGATCAGGAAAGCCTTTAAAATATTAGATACAAATTTCATGTTTGCTATTGTACTATAATTGTGAAATAAATTAACGATATGCAGAACCAAAATATAAAAATAAAACTTAAAAACCTTACTAAAGAGCCGGGTATATACAAAATGCTTGATAAGTCAGGAAATGTAATTTATGTTGGTAAAGCAAAAAATCTCAAAAATCGCGTTTCAAATTATTTTATTGGTTCAAACCATAATACAAAAACACAGCTCCTTCAAAAAAATATTGATGATTTTTCTATCATTATTACAAAAACTGAAACTCAGGCACTTCTTCTTGAAAATGAGCTTATTAAGCAATTTAAACCAAAGTTTAATATACTTTTAAAAGACTCTAAAAGCTACCCTTATATTTATTTAAGTAATGATGTTCATCCTCGCTTAGGAATGTTCAGGGGTAAAAAAAATAAAAATTATCATTATTTTGGGCCATATCCNTCTTCGCATATTGCTCGAGATGCTTTAGCTCTCCTTAAAAAGATTTTCAAAGTAAGACAATGTACCAATAGTTTTTATAGAGCTCGCTCTCGCCCTTGTCTTGAGTATCAAATTGGCTTATGCAGTGCGCCTTGTGTTGGAAAAATTTCTGATAATAAGTACGAACAAGATGTTGATATGGTGTCACTTTTTTTGAATGGCAAAGCGAGCAAGTTGTTAAGCCAGGTTTCTCAGAAAATGAAAGATGCCTCTATTAATCTTGATTTTGAAACTGCCGCTAAGTATCGAGATCAGCTTATTGGTTTAAGAACAATTCAAGAGAGACATGGGTCTCAATTTAGCTCTGATATGGACGTTGTAAGTATTGTAAACGATGCTGATACGCATTGCATCGAATTAGTATTTGTGAGGGGCGGTAAGCAGGTTGGTAGTGAAACTTTTTTTCCAAAAAATGTAAAAAATGATTCGTGTCAAGAAGTTTTAAGTGCATTCCTGCCGCTATATTATTTGGGTACAAAAACCCCTAAAGAAATAGTTTTGAGCCACAAATTGGAAGATAAGCTTGTATTGGAGGAAGGTCTATCTACAAAAATTATTCACTCTCCTAGAGTAGACAAAAAACATTATTTAGAGATGGCAACGCTTAATGCAAAAGAAAATTTAAAACAATACTTGCTATTACGATTCACTAAGAAAAAACAGCTTGAAGGAATTAAAAAAACACTGGCATTAAAAACAATACCAAAGGTTATGGAGTGCTTTGATATAAGTCATACAATGGGAGAGGCAACAACTGCTTCATGCGTAGTATTCGAAATGGGACTCCCAAAGGTTAGCAGTTATAGGCAATTCAATATCAAAGATATAACCCCTGGCGATGATTANGCTGCAATTAATCAGGCAGTATATCGAAGATATTCACGCCTCCTTAATTCAAAAAAAGCTATGCCTGACATAGTATTTATTGATGGCGGATTAGGTCAGCTTAACCAAGCAATTATGGTTATGAACTCAATTGGATTGGATTCAGTAATGCTGGTTGGAGTTGCTAAAGGNGAAGGAAGAAAAGCAGGGCTAGAGACCCTTATTACAGTTGAAGATGAAAAGGTCAAAAAAATAACGCTCTCCCCCTTTGATCCAGCGCTCCTTTTAATCAACCATATTAGAGATGAATCTCATAGATTTGCAATAAAAAACCATCGTAAAAAAAGAGCAAAGAAACGTACTACATCTTCTTTGGAGCTAATCAAAGGGGTTGGTATAAATAAAAGAAGTGCTCTTTTAAATCATTTTGGAGGTCTTCAAGAAGTGCAAAATGCAAGTATCGATGAGTTGCAAAAAGTAGTAGGGATTAATTCTAAATTAGCGATTAAAATAAACCAATCATTTAAAAAATAAAACAAGCTATGTTTATATTAAGACTTTTAATTGCAGCGGTGGTAGTAAGTTATGTTATTTGGCTTTTCTATAATCGAGTAATGGGAAAAAACCTTGGGTTCTCAAAAGTTGCAACATGGGTTTTAGCAGCAACATTTTTGATCTATCTTGTACTTTCGGGGGTGTCTTATTTTGTAGAGGGTTTTTAAGCTTTACTTGATATAATGAGAGTTTTTAGATGTTTTGTGTTCGCTATTATGCGACTTGTTGCATTAACAATGATTGATAGTCTGGATACCTCCCATACAGGAAGGTCTCTCATGTGATCCCCCATGTAGTCAAAATTCCTCTCACCAAAGCGCTCCACCAGGGTGTCTGCTTTATTATGACTCGATAAGTTGAAGTCTTTATTGCTAGCCATAACATCATCAAAAATCTTAAGGTGCTTAGCAACTGCAAAAGCATAATTTTTATGTGAAGCAGTAGCAAGGACTATTTTTGAGCCTTCTTTTTTTCGTTTCATTATGTAGCTTATAACGTTATCATTGTAGGGAAGCTCAGGAATATTAATTTCAAACCTCCTAACCAATTGATCTTTTAAATATCCCTTTCCCTTCCATAACCAAAAAAAATAATGTGCAATAAGCCATGGACTTTTACCTAACACGCCTAAAGAAGATAAGAATAAAAGATCCGTATCAATTAGTGTGTGATCTAGATCTACAATCAATGGTATGGAGTTAGTTTCCACTGTCTAATTCACTCCATTTGTCATATAGTAATCCCACTTCTTTTTCCATTGAGCTTAATTTTATTGTCAAGTTTTGTGCATCAGGGTTTTGATAAAAGTCAGGGTCAGATAGTAATTTTTGAGACATTGAAATTTCATTTTCGAGATCTTCAATCTTTTCAGGTAATGATTTTAATAGTTGCTGTTCGTTGAATGAAAGCTTTTGTGAAATATTTTTAGATTTAGATTTTAGTTCTAAATCTTTTTTAGGTTTAGTGTTTATTTTTTTATGTTTTTGAAGGATATAGTCATCATAACCACCAACATACTGATCAATAATAGCGTCACCCTCCATAACGATTGTTGAGCTTACAATGTTATTTAAAAAAGTTCTGTCATGTGAGATCAGTAAAAGTGTTCCAGCGTAGTCGACTAACATTTCTTCTAATAATTCAAGCGTTTCGACGTCTAAATCGTTGGTCGGTTCATCAAGAACTAAGAGATTGGCTGGCTGAGATAGTATTTTGGCAAGCATTAAACGATTTTTTTCACCACCCGAAAACATCTTAATCGGAGCCATTGCTTGTTTTCCTGTAAATAAAAACTGCCGCATATAGCCAATTACATGTTTACTTTTTCCATTAATATCTATGAAATCTTTGCCTCCGGATACAAAATCCATAGCCTTCATGTTCGGGTTAAGTGACTCCCTCATTTGATCAAAGTAAGCGAGCTGAATCGTTTTAGAGCGTCTGATATTTCCATCATCTGGAGTAAGTTCGCCGAGAAGTAGTTTAATTAATGTTGATTTTCCTGATCCGTTGCCTCCAATAATTCCTATTTTTTCACCTTTTAAAACTAAAAGAGAGAATAGCTTTACGAGCTCAAGTTGACCAATTTTATAACTTACATTCTTAACTTCAAAAACTAGCTTGGAGACNCGNTTCTCNTCTTCTAACGCATGAATTCTAACTTGACCTTGATGTTTACGCTTATTTATAAACTGTTTTCGCATATCCTCAAGGGCCCTAACGCGCCCTTCATTTCTTGTTCTTCTTGCCTTTATTCCTTGACGAATCCAGGTTTCTTCTTGAGCAAGTTTTTTATTAAATCGTGCATTTTCCAGCTCTTCACTATTAAGAAGATTTTCTTTTCTTTTTAGGTAGTCTAAATAACCACAGTCAAATATTGAAAGTCTTCCCCGATCGAGGTCAAAAATCTTATTAACTATGCCGTTTACAAATGATCGATCATGACTGATAAGAATTAGTGTCCCATGAAAGTCCTTGAGCATTTTCTCTAAATCAAGAATTGCAGTGATGTCCATATGGTTTGTTGGCTCGTCAAGTAATAGAAGTGCTGGCTCTTGAACGATCGCCTTAGCAAGCATTACTCTTCTTTTCCAGCCGCCAGAAAGAGTTGAAAGTTTTGCTGTCGGTTCTAATTTAAAGCGATTCAAAATTGTTTCAATTTGGTGTAAATAGTGCCACAAATCTTTACTTTCTATCTCATTCTGCAATTGAGCACTTTTTTCAATATCGCCGATTTGTAATGAATCGTGATAGTTAGCAAGAAGCTTTCCAGTTTCTCCGAGCCCTCGGGCGACAATATTAAATAGTGAATAATCATTATCTTCTGGAGGTTGTTGCTCTAAGTAACTTATCCTCGTGTTATTTTTAACCTTCAAATTACCATCATCAGCATGAATCAGTCCTGCTAAAACCTTCAAAAAGCTTGATTTTCCCTCACCATTGCGACCAATTAAACCTATCTTATCGCCTTTGAGGATGGTCGCATTAATTTCATCTAAGATGACTTTTTCAGAAAATCTAAGGGAAATATTGTCTAAGGTTATAAGTGGCATACGTTAAAATTAANATTTTAAATAACAGCTATCTGAATGCGTTATTTTATTCAATTTGTGCTTGCACTTTTACTTATTCAAGGAGCTTTTGCTGAAAGTATTGAAGCGAAAGACTTTGAAACACTTGGNCAGGAAAGCCGATACACGGTTTTAATTGAAAATATTCGATGCCCTGTATGCCAAGGTCAGAGTATNGGTGGTTCAAATTCTAGTCTAGCTAGTGACCTTCGTGAACANGTTCGNNCAATGATATTGGATAATAAATCTGACAAAGATATTTATTTATTTATGGTCGAGCGCTATGGGGATTTTGTTAACTTTAAGCCTCCAATTAATAGCAAGACATATCTTTTATGGTTTGCCCCTCTACTCTTACTAGTTTTATGTTTGATTTATTTATTTAGAATAGCAAGAAATAAAGACACACACCTTCCAAGCTCAGATAGCGATATTGAAAGAGCTAAAAAATTATTAAAGTGATAAATTAAAGTGCTTCTATGAACAATAATACTGGTGTTAGTGATTTAATTGTGAAGGCTTATGCGCATCAAAAAAATGGTGAGATTTCTATGGCGATACAAGTATGGAATGAGCTAATAAATCATAGTTTGGTTACGCAAGAGTTGTCCTCTAATGCCTATTTAAATCTTGGTAATTTACACTTACTGCAGGGTAATAATGATATTGCCTATGAAAGCATGACTAAAGCAATAAGTTCAAACCCGAACAGCTCTGAAGCTTTTTTCTGTTTGGCTTATATGGAGCAAGAAAAAGACAATTTCCATGAGGCAATTAATTTTTTTGAGGCTGCATTAAAGATTAAGCCAGAAGATGTTGGCGCTATAAATAACTTGGGTAACTGTTTTGATCGGTTAAATAAAAGTCATGACTCAATTAAAACTTATTCAAAGGCAATTTCTCTAGATTCAGAATATATTGCAGCTTATTATAATCGAGGCAATGCTTACTCTAAAATAGCAAAGGACAAGTTGGCTTTGAAAGATTTAAATAAGGCGATTGATTTAGACAATACTTTTTATCAAGCATATTATAATCGTGGCTCAGTATATAGGCGATTAGGAAAAATTGAACTAGCTGAAAAAGATTTTAAAAGAGCTAAAGAGCTTGCAAAGTTAGAGATTGAACAATCAAACAAACAATAGGATTAAAGTGAGCGATCTAGACGAAAATAAATTAATTGCAGAAAGAAAATCTAAATTAACATTGCTCAGAGAGTCAGGCAACCCGTTTATTAATGATTTTAAACCTCAAAACTTAGCCAGCTCGCTTCATGAGAAGTTTGGTAGCTCTTCAAATGAAGATCTTCAAGAGGCGGGAGAGTTTGTAACTGTTGCTGGGCGATTAATGCTCAAGAGAGTAATGGGCAAAGCAAGCTTCGTTCAGCTTCAAGATACTTCAGGTCAAATTCAACTTTTTGTGACCAGAGATGAGCTGGATGAGGGCTTCTATAATGAGCAATTCAAGAAGTGGGATATTGGCGACATAATTGGAGCATCTGGGGTTCTTTTCAAGACTCAAACGGGTGAGCTATCTATTCGAGTAAGTGATATTAAATTATTAACCAAATCACTAAGACCTTTGCCAGAAAAATTTCATGGACTCACAGACCAAGAGACAATTTATCGCCAAAGGTATGTTGACTTAATTATGAATGAAGGCTCGAGAAAAGTTTTTCAGAGAAGATCTGAAATAATTTCTTACATTAGGCAATTCTTCATTAGCCACAGCTATCTTGAGGTAGAAACTCCTATGATGCAAGTCATTCCTGGAGGCGCAGCAGCAAAGCCATTTGTTACTCATCATAACGCCTTAGATATGGATTTGTATTTAAGAATTGCTCCAGAGCTTTATCTTAAGAGGTTAGTAGTTGGAGGGTTTGATAAAGTTTTTGAGATTAATCGTAATTTTAGGAATGAGGGGCTCTCGCCAAGACATAATCCTGAATTTACAATGATTGAGTTTTATGAGGCTTATGCAAATTATCATGACTATATGGACCTAACTGAAAGCTTATTTAAAGGAATTGCAATTGATGTTTGCAAATCAGCAAAAATAACTTACCAGGGCGATGAGTTTGATTTTTCAAAACCGTTTGAGCGCTTGAGTGTTTTTGATTCAATTTTAAAATACAACCCTAATATTTCAGTCTCTGACCTTTCTGAAGCAAATGCAAGGAATACTGCTAACAATTTGGGGATTCATCTTAAAGAAAACTGGGGTTTAGGGAAGATTCAAATTGAAATCTTTGAGGCAGTTGTCGAAGAAAAATTAATTCAGCCAACTTTTATTACTGAGTATCCTACTGAAGTATCGCCACTTGCCCGGCGGAATGATCAAGATTCATTTATTACTGATCGGTTTGAGCTCTTTATTGGTGGCCGTGAGATAGCAAATGGATTTTCGGAACTCAATGACCCTGAAGATCAAGCTCAAAGGTTCAAAGATCAGGTTAGTGAAAAAGATGCTGGGGACGATGAAGCGATGCATTATGACGCTGACTATATTAGAGCTCTTGAGTACGGAATGCCACCAACTGCAGGAGAAGGTATTGGCATTGATCGCCTAGTTATGCTTTTTACAGATTCAGCGTCAATACGAGATGTTTTGTTATTTCCTCATATGAGGCCTGAGTATGAGAAATAATTTAAGAGGCCCTAGTTAGTATTATGATNCCAGTTTTAACTATAGATGGACCTAGCGGAGTTGGGAAGGGCACTGTAGCAAACATAATGGCTNATGAGCTGAAATGGAATTTGTTGGACTCTGGGGCAATCTACCGTGCTTTTGCTTTNGCAGCTTCAAAGCGAAACATTCAAATTGATAATACTGATGAACTNCTAAAGTTAGCATCCAACCTTGATTTNAAATTTGAGTCAGACCCATCCAATAANAAACTCAGTATCTATCTCGATAACATTGAAGTTTCAGCTGAACTTCGAACTGAACAAACTGCTGAGCTCGCTTCAAAANTTGCAATGATTGGCCCTCTCAGAGAATCACTATTAGTAAGACAACAAAAGTTCAAGCAAACTCCAGGNTTAGTAGCCGATGGTCGGGATATGGGNACTGTTGTATTCGANGANGCGCCCTTTAAGGTATTTTTGACAGCAAATGTCGAAGAAAGGGCACAAAGACGACTAAAACAGTTGCATGCCAAAGGGATTNCTGGTATCCTTTCGCAAACTTTGGANGAGGTTAAGAAGAGAGATGAGAGGGACGCAAGTCGCAAACATTCTCCTCTGAAGCCCTCAAAAGATGCATTAGTTATAGATACATCGAATCTGTCAATTAATGAAGTCGTTGCAAAAGTGATGGCGTTAGTTAAGACTTGAGCGGTCAAGTCTTTATTTTTAATTAACCCGATATGATTTAAGCTTAAACCGACACAGCTTAATAATTACCGGTCAACATCGAGATAAATATGTCAGAATCATTTTCAGAGCTATTTGAAAATAGCGAAATACAACAAAACGTAAAACCTGGAGCCCTCTTAATGGGAACTGTAGTCAGCATGAATCGCGAAAAAGCGATCATCAATGTGGGGCTAAAGTCTGAAGGTTTTATTTCACTACACGAATTTAAAAATGCCAAAGGCGAGCTTGAGATCACTGAAGGTGATGTAGTCGAAGTCGCACTTGACTCCATTGATGATGGCTTAGGTCACACTCTTTTATCACGTGAAAAAGCGAAACGCATTAAGATGTGGCAAGAGCTTGAAAACGCGATGAACACTAAAGAAATGGTTAAAGGTATTGTTACAGGCTCAGTTAAGGGCGGCATGACAGTTGATATTGGAGTCATTAAAGCGTTCTTACCTGGCTCCCTAGTTGACGTAAGGCCCGTTAAAGATTTTGATTTCTTGTTAGGTCAAGAAATTGAGGCTCTTGTTATCAAGATGGACGAAGTTAGAAATAATATTGTTATTTCTAGAAAGGCTGTTATGCAGGAAGTTAACTCAGCTGATAGAGAAGCTTTAATAGAAAATCTTGATACCGGTAAAGAAGTTGAAGGTATCGTTAAAAACCTTGCTGATTATGGCGCATTTGTTGATCTTGGCGGCGTAGATGGGTTGCTTCACATTACAGATATATCTTGGCAGAGAGTTAACCACCCATCTGAGAAGCTTTCAATAGGTGACAAGATAACAGTAAAAATCCTCAACTATGACAAAGAGAAGATGAGAGTTTCTTTGGGACTTAAGCAGTTAACACCAAGCCCTTGGGACAATATTTCAGAGCGCCTTCCAATGGGTAAAAAAGTTTCAGGTGTTGTTTCTAACCTAACTGATTATGGTGCATTCGTAAGGATTGAAGAGGGTGTTGAGGGACTTGTTCATGTGAGTGAAATGGACTGGACAAACGCTAACGCAAGACCTTCTAAGTTTGTTAAACTTGGACAGGAAGTTGACGTTGTTGTGCTTGATGTTCAAGAGTCTAAACATAGAATTTCTCTAAGCATGAAACAAGCAAAAGAAAATCCTTGGGAAGCATTTGAAGGAACGCACAATAAGGGTGATATGATTAATGTTACTGTTAAATCTATTACTGATTTTGGGCTATTTGTAGGCCTTTCGGGCGGAATTGATGGGCTTATCCATCTTGCCGATATCTCTTGGGAAAAAATGTCTGCGGATCAAGTTGTTTCAACTTATTCGAAAGGCCAGGAGCTTGATGTTGTAATTCTAAATATAGACGCTGAAAAAGAGCGAATTTCATTAGGAATTAAACAGTTAACTTCGGATAATTTCACCCAATTTGCTACTGCAAATCCTAAAGGTGCGATTGTTAAGGGTGTCATCCAAGAAGTTGATGCAAGGGGAGCTGTTGTCGAGTTAGCTGCTGGAATTACTGGCTATCTTAAAGCCTCAGAAATATCACAGGATAGAGTTGATGATGCCACAACCGTGTTGAAGCAGGGTGCAGAAGTGGAAGTCGCTATTACTCTTATTGATAAGAGAACACGAAAAGTAAATTTAAGTATGAAGGCTAAGGATTCAGTTCAAGAGAAAGCTGTCATGGATGACTACAACAGTCAATCGACTCAAACCTCTGGCTCAACACTTGGAGACCTTCTAAAAGAAGCAAAAGATAAATAATTAATTAAAGCTGCTATGCTTTGGTGTAGCAGCTAATTTTATGAAAAAAATAGACCTTATTGAAGCATTATCAAAAGAAATTAGTATTACCCGCTCAGAAGCTAAACATTCAGTTGAAATTATTCTTGAAGAAATTAGCTTAGCAGTAATTTCTGGTAAGGGTGTTGAAATAAGAGGTTTTGGCGGCTTTCAAAAACGACATCGTAAAGGCAGAATTGGGATTAACCCAAAGACTGGCCAAAAGACTGTTGTTGATGAAAAATTTGTTCCTTTTTTTAAGCCAGGAAAGCTTCTCAAAGAGGCTGTTAATAAAGGCTAATTTACGATTGATTAATGAACGTT
>JGI26247J51722_1000814_pt1 | contig 12578 bp, 14 predicted proteins | sample SaaInlV_100m_DNA_2_FD_51722 | JGI IMG/M metagenome (IMG submission 51722)
TAAGGGCTGATCACTGTTTTAAAAATTTCATTGTCTTTAAGAGCTTCTTTATTCACGTTACTCAAACTTTCATAAGTACCACCACTAATACCACCTTTTGCACCAGCAACCCTCATCTCAATTTTACTTATGGTTTTGTTTAATTTTAGAGAATCTTTATAAATAAAATAGACACCCATGTCAGAAGGAATTGAATCAAATCCACAACAGTTAACAATTTTGACATTATTAGATTTAGCTTTTTGATGATACTGATCGATCATTTTTCTAATCCACTGAACCTCACCAGCCAAATCACAATAATGTGTTTTACTTTCTACACATGCTTTAACCAAATTTGATCCATACAGAGCATATGGTCCGACTGTAGTGCAAACAACCTTAGTTCTTTTAACCATTGATTGAAGACTAGCTAAATCATCGCTATTGGCAGAAATAACAGGAATTGAATATCAGCAAACTTTAATCGAATTTTATTTAATTTTTCAATACTTCTACCAGCAATTGCCCATTTAAGACTTTTATTTTTATAGTTATTATAAATATACTCCACAACTAGTGATCCTGTAAATCCTGTACCTCCCCATAAAATAACATCAAATTCTCTTTCCTTGGTCATAATTATAAATTTATTTAAACAAGTTAGTAAATATAAAATGATAGAGTGAAGTAAATTAAGATACTTTTTGTCCTCTATTTGGCTTAAGTTTTTTTTTAAAAAAATCTAAATCTTCAGAATTAGTTATAACAAATACTATCGAGTGATGATCACTATTTTCCTCTAAACCGGTTTTATATTCATACATTTTTTCTAAAGCAAGAAATTCTTTGAGATGAGAATGAAAATGATGAGCAGTTTTTTTGAAACAGGACCTCTAAAATCCCAAATTAACTTAATTAAATTCATGAAAATAAAAATAGAAATTTATGACTTTAAATTGTTATATTTATAACAAAATATTTAATAATTGTTATAATATGAAAAACATATTAGTTCTTGGTCTTGGAAAAGTTGGAACCTTAGTAGGGGTTCTTTTGAGTAAAAATTTTAATGTTTCTGGGTTAGACCTGAATAAACCACATTATGATTTCAAACTACCATTTAACGTTATCGAAACAGATGTTAAAAACAAAGAAAACTTAATAAATATTTTTAAAGATTTTGACACTGTAGTTTCTGCTTTACCTTTTTTTTTAAATAAAAATATTGCAAAAATAGCTTATGATCTAGAAATGAACTATTTCGATCTGACAGAGGATATTGAGACAACAGACTATATAAAGAATCTCAGTGAAGATTCAAAAAAAATTATGGCACCACAATGCGGATTAGCTCCAGGCTTAATTGGTATAATAGGTAATGACCTAGCTAGTGAATTTGATACATTAAGGGATATTGAACTTAGAGTTGGTGCTTTACCTAGATATCCAAATGGACAATTAGCTTATTCTTTTACTTGGTCGCCAGAGGGTGTCATTAACGAATATATTAATGACGCTCAAGTTATTCAAAATGGAGTTAAAAAAATGGTGCCATCACTTGATGGATTTGAATATATAAATATTGAAGGACAAGAATTTGAAGCGTTTGCTACATCTGGAGGACTTGGAACAATGTGTGATACTTATGAAGGAAAAGTCGACACATTGAACTATAAAACAATTAGATATCCAGGTCACGGTAAATTAATGAGATTTTTGATGTATGAACTAATTTTAAAAAATGACAAACCTCAATTAGAAAAGATACTAAGTAATGCTAAACCACCAGTTGAAGAAGATGTAGTTTATGTTTATGCTGTAGTTGAAGGCTGGAAAAAAGAAAAAATATCAAGAAGTGAATATTTTAAAGCATTTTATCCTATTGAAATTGAAGGTCATAAATGGAGAGCTATTTCTTGGACTACAGCTGCTTCATTAGTTTCAGTTATTGAAATGGTTAATAACGGATCATTAAAACAAAAAGGTTTTATCAAGCAAGAAGAAATACCTTTTGAAAAGTTTTTAAAAACAGATTCTGGAAAATTATTTTTAAACTAACTTTAAATCATGAAGTTTCAAGAAAAAAAAACAATAAACCTAGTTTTAGAATCATTATTTGAAACATACTCGAAAAGAGTTCCAGATGTTACCAAAATTACCAATGCAATGGTTTCAAACAACATTGTTTCAAATCAATCTGAAATCATAAATGATCATATAGCATTTAGAACAATGGGAGTTAAACACCTAGGAATTAATTCGTTTGAAAAAATTTTTATAAAACATGGTTATATAAAAAGAGATTTCTATTCATTTAAAGAAAAAAAATTAAATGCATTCTGGTATTCACACCCAGAAAAAAATATGCCAAGAATATTTATTAGTGAATTAAAAGTTGATGAATTATCAATAGCAACACAAAAAATAATAAAGCACTATACTAATCAAGTTAAAAATGATCCAGTTGACGATATTGATTTAAACAGTCCAGATGAAATTATAAATTTCTTAAGTAATCCTTTATGGAGTTTACCCACTTTAGATCATTATAATCAGTTATTAAAAGAAACTGAATATGGGTCTTGGGTGATATACAATAGATACTATTTGAATCATTATACTATAGTGTTCATGAACTTGAAAAAGAATATAATTCATTAGAAAATTTTAATAGTTTTTTAATTAGTATTGGAATTAAACTTAATGATTCGGGGGGTATAATTAAAAAAAGTAAAGATGGATTACTCCTTCAAAGTAGTTCTGTAGCAAATAAAGTTAATGCTAATTTTAAAGAAGGTAAGTCATTAATTTCTGGTAGTTATGTTGAATTTGCGGAGAGAAAAGTTCTTCCAAAATTTAAAAATTTAGATAAAATAAAAAGCATACACAGAAGAGATGGTTTTGAAACATCTAATGCTGATAAAATATTTGAAAGCACCTATCAAAAACAAGTAAATAAATAACTAATAGTTATTTATTTTAGCAACTCTATCTAAATGGTAATTTGAATCTCCAAAAATTCTTTGGGTAACTCTTGTTCTTTTTAGAAAAAAACCAATATCAGAATCGTCTGTCATTCCAATTCCACCATGCATTTGAACCGCTTCATTAGTAACTAATTTTGATGTTAATCCTAACTTTGATTTGGCTAAACTTGCCAATTCAGATAAATTCTCGTCATCTGTATCAATAGCTTGTAAAGCTTTTAAAACTATTGACTTACATAATTCAATTTCCCCAAACATTATTGATGATCTGTGTTGAAGAGCCTGAAAAGAACCGATTTTTACTCCAAATTGTTCTCTTTCCTTCAGATATTGCATTGTCATTTCAAATGCTTGTTGAATATTTCCAAGCATTTCAGCTGCCAATCCAATACAAGCTATATCAAGAGTTTTGCTTAAAAGTTTTTGACCATCATCATTGGATGATAAAAAATCATTATTAGAAAACTCAACATTATTAAATGAAATATCAGAATAACTTTTAGAGTCCATATGAACTTTNTTGTTGAAAGTAATNCCTTTTGATTTAGAATCTAAAATAATCAACTCNAATTTACCAGAGGATTCATTATTAGCTGAAATGATTAAGTAATCTGAAATTGATCCATCAATTACCAACCTCTTTTTACCATTCAGAATAAACTTCTGATCGTTTTTTGAAATAATTGATAAGTTAATATTTGGGTTGTGATGAGAAGTTTCTTCATGAGCCAGTGAACAAAGCTTTTTTCCATTCATTATTTCATCAAAAAGTTTACTTTTTAAAACTTCATTTTTTGAAAAAGAAATTAATGTTGTTGAAACCAAAACAGTGGATATCATTGGTGAAACTGTAAGATTTCTCCCCATTTCTTCTAAAACTTGACCTAATCCAACATAACCAAAATTAAGTCCATTATATTCCTCAGGAATTATTAAAGCCGTCCATCCCATTTCAACCATTTCTTTCCATAAATCAACATCAAATTGACTATAATTGTCGTCTCTTAATTCTCTCATATGAGAAATTGGAGATTTTAAATCTAACAATTCTTTTGCTGAAGATTTGAGCATATTTTGCTCTTCATTAATTACAAGTGCCATAATTATTATTTTGATGGGAGCCCAAGGACTCTTTTTGCTATTATATTTAACTGAACTTCATGTGTTCCTCCTTCAATTGAATGACCTTTTGATCTATTAAAATATCTAGCCTCTCTACCATTATTAGATTCTTCACTAGTCCATTCAGTTGAATTAAATCCATTGACCTCTAATCTTAATTCCTCTTTCTGCATAGCAAGTTCAGTCCCATAGTATTTAAAAAATGAAGATACTGCACCTGAATTATTTCCTGCTTTGTGTTCGTCTAAAGCTCGTTGAATTGTTAATTCGAAAATTTTTTCATTCATTTCAAGATTTGCAATCTTTGATCTAATTGAAGCATTTGATAATAATTTATCAGTAACTCCAATAGAATCAATTGCGACTTCACTTAATTTTTTTTTCTTATCTGTATCACCTATCCCTCCTATCATTTGACGCTCATGAGTCAATAAATACTTAGCAATAGTCCAACCATCATTAAGAGTACCAACTAAATTCTTTTTTGGAACTTTAACAGAATCAAAAAATGTTTCAGCAAATGGTGATTTTCCACTTATTAACTTTATGGGTCTTGTAGATACTCCATCTGAGTTCATATCAATAAGTAAAAAACTTATCCCTGTGTGTTTTGATTCAGTACTTGTTCTAACTAAACAAAATATAAAATCTCCTTTATCGCCATAAGATGTCCATACTTTAGATCCAGTAACTAAAAAATGATCACCTTTATCTTCAGCCTTAGTTTGAAGATTAGCTAAATCACTTCCTGCGTTAGGTTCACTATAGCCTTGAACCCATCTTATTTCTCCCTTACAAATCTGATTCAAATAATAAATTTTTTGTTCTTCAGAAGCAAACTTTAATAAAGCAGGACCCAACATTGATATACCAAAATTGATATGAGGCTTTCTACATCCCAACCTAGACATTTCCTGATTTAAAATGTTATTTTGTTTTGGATTTAATCCTCCTCCTCCATATTTAGATTCCCAATAAGGAACAATCCATTTTTTATCAAACATTTTATTAAACCATATTTCTTGATCCTTAGAACTAAATTCTCCGTTTCTACCTCCCCAATACAATTGTTTTGCATCGGTTATAGGCTCTTGCATGGACGCTGGACAATTTTCTTCCAACCATTTTCTTGTTTCTAACCTAAAACTTGTTAAATCTGTCTTAACTTGTGTTTCCATTCCGTTTATTATTTACCTTTAAAATTAGCTTTTCTTTTTTCTAAAAAAGCAGTTACACCTTCCTTTAAATCTTCACTATAAAATGCTGCAACTTGTTCTTTAGCTTCAAACTCTATAGTACTTAACAAATCATTATTTAGAGAAAAAATCATGTCTTGTTTTGTAATACCTATTCCAATAGTTGGTTTTTTTGATAACTCAATAGCCCAACTTTTTGCAACATCAATGATTTCATTTGATTCAACTAATTTATTTGTCAATCCCAATTTAAAACATTCTTCACCCAATACTCTTTTACCTCCTGTAGCAATCTCTAAGGCCTTACTATACCCAACTTGTCTTGAGAGCAACCAACTAGCACCTCCATCAGGTCCTAATCCAATATTAATAAAAGCATACAATAGTGCACTTTCTTTACTCATAACTCTAAAATCACAAGCTAAAGCAAAAGCAGCTCCAACTCCTGCAGCTGTACCATTTATTGCTCCTATAATTGGTTTCCTTAAACTTAAAAAATTATTTAAAATTGGTTTATAATTATCAATTATATAATCTCTAGAATCTTCTGGAGATAAAGTTCCCATAGTTGTCAAATCTGCTCCAGAACAAAACCCTTTTCCGTTTCCAGTTAAAACTACTGCCCTTATATTATTATCATTTTTTATAACAGAAAACACATAATTAATTCCTTCAATTAAATCTTGATTAACTGCATTATATCTTTCTGGTCTATTCAAAGTTATGACAGCTATACTTTCAAAAATCTCTAACAAAACTGCTTTATTCTCCATAATACTAATTTTATTCGTAAGCAATTGCTAAGGTTTCAGCAATACAAACTGGTTTTTCTTGACCATTTAATTCTACAGTAATTCCTAATTTATATTTTGCGCTTCCATCTTTCTTTTCACACTCTAAAAGAGAAACTCTTCCTCTGACAAATCCACCAGAGGGAGTAGCACTAGTAAAACGAACCCTATCTACTCCGTAATTGACTCCCATTTTAACACTTTCTAAATTTAAAGTATCATAAGAAAATCTGGAGGCTAGAGATAATATCATAAAACCATGTGCAATTGTTGTTTTATACGGAGAATGTTTTTCTGATTTTTCTTTATCTATATGAATCCATTGTTCGTCCTGAGTAATTTTAGCAAAAATATTTATATTTTCTTGAGTGATTTCAATCCAATCAGAAACTCCAAGTTCTTTTCCAACAGAACTGTTTAACTCATCTAAGTTCTTGAAACTAGTTTTATATGCTTCGTTATTATTCATAATTATAATTTTAAATTTTACATTGGCATTGATCCACCATTCGCATGTAGAGTTATTCCACTTACAAATCCTGATTCTTTAGATGCTAAAAACAAATAAGCATGACCCATATCTTCAGGTGTACCAATTCTACCCACTGGAATCATTTTAACTGCGCCCTTAATAATTTCTTCAGGCATACTGTCGGACATTACAGATTTTACAAAACCTGGTGCTACTGCATTTGCAGTAATTCCGTGTCTACCAACCTCTTTACAAAGTGCTCTTGTAAAACCAGAAATTCCAGCTTTAGTAGCACAATAATTAGTTTGTCCAAAAGCACCTGCTGTTCCATTAATAGAAGAAGCTGAGACAATTCTTCCGTATCCATTTTCTTTCATATGTGGAACTACAGCTCTTGTTACTACATACAGGGATTTAAGATTTACATTAATTACTGAATCCCATTCTTCTTCTGACATTTTTAAGAACGATTTGTCTCTGATGATTCCTGCATTATTAATTAAAATCTCAATTTTACCATGCTGTTTAATGATCTCTTCAATAGCATTATCTACAGAACTTTGATCTGTTACATCAACTTTTTGAAAAAATATTTTCCCACCATTTTGTGTTATTTCATTTACTGTTTCAGTTCCGTCCAAAACATCCCATAACGCTACAGTTGCTCCTTCTCTGCAAAAAACTTCACAGATTCCTTTACCTATTCCACGCGCTCCACCTGTAACAATGGCAACTTGACCTTCTAATCTTTTCATATTTATATTTTTTTAATTAAAATTTATTAAGTGTTAATTTATATAACTTCAAATAGACCTGCAGCTCCCATTCCTCCACCAACACACATTGTTGAAATTACATATTTAGCGCCTCTTCTTTTACCCTCAATTAGTGCATGACCAACCATTCTAGACCCACTCATTCCATAAGGATGTCCTATTGAAATAGAGCCTCCATTAACATTTAAAATTTCATTAGGAATTCCAAGTATATCTCTACAATATAAAACCTGAACAGCAAATGCTTCATTAAGCTCCCAGAGTCCGATGTCACTCATTTTAAGACCATTTTGTTTTAACAATTTTGGAACAGCATATATTGGTCCAATACCCATTTCGTCTGGTTCACATCCGGCAACTGCAATTCCCCTATAAATTCCAAGTGGTGTAACATTATGCTTTGCAGCAACACTTGATTCCATTAAAACACAAGCAGATGCACCATCAGAAAGCTGACTAGCATTTCCAGCCGTAATTGATCCTCCTTCGACAACTGGATTAAGTGAACTTAATCCTTCAATAGTTGTGTTAGGTCTATTGCACTCGTCTTTTGAAGTAGTCTTTTCAACAAATGAAATCTCTTTCGTTATTTTATCCATTACTCCCATAGTTGTTGTAACGGATACAATTTCATCATCAAATTTTCCTTCTTGCTGTGCTTTTGCAGTTCTTAACTGACTTTGAAGAGAATATTCATCTTGAGATTCTCTTGAAATATTATATCTATTAGCTACTACTTCAGCAGTTTTAAGCATTGGCATGTAAATATGTTTATGTTTTTCAATTAATTTTTTATCAACCCACCTATCCAGATTCATTTTTTCAGTTTGAACCAAACTAATTGAATCTAATCCGCCTCCAACAGCAACGTCCATTCCATCGCTTATAATTTGTTTAGCAGCAGTCGCAATAGCCATCATTCCAGATGAACATTGTCTGTCTAATGTCATTCCACTAACAGTTACAGGAAGACCTGCGGCTAGTGCAGAATTTCTAGCAACATTACAATGTTGTGTTCCTTGTTGCAAAGCTGCACCCATTATAACATCATCAACTTTTTCTGGATCAACTCCTGATCTTTTAACTGCTTCCTCAATTGCCCAACCTGCCATAGTTGGAGCAGTAGTATTGTTAAATGTTCCTCTGTATGATTTTGTTAAAGGAGTTCTTGCCGTAGAAACGATTAATGCATCTCTCATAATTATATTTTTAAAATTAATTTACCTTTTTTTTCTCCATTAAATAATTTTTTAAAAACCTCATAAAAGTTTTCAATTCCTTCGTAAATATCTTCTTTTGACTTTAAAGTACCATCCAAAATCCATTGAGTCATTTCTTTGGTTGCAGTAGGATAATTTTTAGCGTAATCAAAAACAACCATTCCTTTCATGGAAGCCCTATTTACAAGTAAAGACAAATAATTATCTGGGCCTTTGGCTGACATTTCATTGTATTGTGAAATAGCTCCACAAACTACTATTCTAGCTCCCATTCTTAAAAAGACAAGAGCAGCATCTAAAATTTCACCCCCAACATTATCAAAATAAACGTCAATTCCATCAGGACACTCTCTTTTAATCCCTCTTTTAATACTTTCATTTTTATAGTCAACACAACCATCAAAACCAAGTTCATTAATAACATAATCACATTTTTCCTTACCACCAGCTATACCGACAACCTTACATCCTTTAATTTTGGCAATTTGACCTACTATACTTCCAACAGCACCTGCAGCAGCTGACACTAATACGGTATCACCTTCTTTTATTTTACCAACTTCAAGAATACCAAAGTATGCAGTCATTCCTGGCATTCCTAAAGTTCCAATAAAAGTTGGTAATGGAATTTTGGTACTTGGCACCTTAAAGTATCCCTTTCCATTAGAAATTGAATATTCTTGAACTCCACCCCATCCTGAAAGAACATCACCTTTATTAAAATTTGGGTTTTTTGATTCTACAACTTTTCCAATAGTTCCAGCTCTCATGACTTCACCTATTTGAACAGGAGGAATATACGATCTAGTTTCATTTAACCATCCTCTCATTGCTGGATCAAAAGAAACATATAAATTTTTCAAAAGAATTTCTCCATCATTTATTTCTTTGACGTCTTGAGTTTCATGAACCCATGTATCTTCAGATGGAAAACCTGAGGGTCGAGATGACAATTTAACAACTTTATTTTTTAACATTTTTATGAGTTTTATTATTTGATATTAAATACAATAAGTGAATTAGTATTAAAATACTAAAATATAAAAAAAATACTATGCAAGCATAACAAACTCAAAAAATAAAATTATTATTTCCAGTTAGGATTTCTTTTTTCTTTAAAAGCAGCAATTCCTTCCGTTGCATCGTCAGATTTCAAAACCAATTCTAACATTTGCAAAAGATATTCATGATTTGACTCACTAGATTTAATATTATCCATTGCTTCTAATCCATGTTTTATGGCAAATGGAGAATTCCTTGTAACCTCTTTTAACCATTTTGAGACATCAGATTCAATATTAGCTTGGTCTACTATTTTAGAAATCAATCCCCAAGAATGAGCAGTTTTAACATCCAAGTTATAGCCTCTAATACACAAATCAATTACATTTCTAAAGGAAATAACTTTAGAAAGAGATTCCATAACTTGCATTGGGAAAATTCCTCTTTTAACTTCTGGAAGACCCAATTTTAAACCATCTTTTGAAATAACATAATTACATCCAGCTATTAATAAAAAACCACCAGCATAAACATCTCCTTCTAATTGACAAATTTTAGGCTTGTATAACTTATTAAATATTTCAGCAATTAATATTTTTGAATTGGCTTTTGGCACAGTTGAATTATTTTTTTCAACGTCACCATTTAGAGTTTTAAGATCTAATCCTGAACAAAAAACATCACCATTTGACTTCAACAATAAAGCTCTAATGTCATCATTAGATGATGCATATTGAAAGGCAAATGCCATTTCATTAATCATTTGAGGATTTAGAGCATTTTTCTTTTTAGGACGATTTAATGTTACAGTAAAAACGTGATTTGCTTCCTCCAAATCAATAAAATCAAAATTGAATGACTTTATATTTTTAACATCATTTTTATTAAAATATTTCATAATAAATATTACATTCTAAAAACACCGAATGAACTAGACCCTTTTATTTCATTACTGTAAACAGTTGCTAAAGCTAAGGATATATATTTTCTAGTTTCAGTTGGATCTATAACACCATCATCCCAAACCTCAGATGTAGTATGCCAAACACTCGCTTTTTCATCAGCCTGTTCAGCTAATTTTTTCTTTTCTATTTTAAGTTTTTCTTCATCTAAAACTTTATTTAATGAAGAAGCAGAATTTCTTTTAACAATTTCCATCACTCCTGATAACTGATCAGCTCCCATAACACCAGATTTTGCATTGGGATATGAAAATAAAAATCGAGGTTCAAATGATCTGCCACACATTGCATAATTTCCAGCACCATAAGAATTTCCAACTTGAAGACTAATATGTGGAACTGTACTACCTGAAACAGCATGTATTAGTTGNGANCCTACATTAATCATTCCGTTTTGCTCATACTTTTTTCCAACCATGAAACCCGTTGTATTGTGTATGAATAANAAGGGTGTATTTGACTTATTAGCCAATTGTATAAAATGTGTTGCTTTTCTTGCAGATTCAATAAAAATCACTCCATTATTTGCAATAATTCCAACAGGGTAACCGTTTATTTTAGTCCAACAGCAGAACATTGTTCTTCCATAATTTTCTTTAAACTCAATAAATTCTGATCCATCTACAAATCTTTTAACAAGATCTCTAATATCAAAAGGTTTTTTTAAATGTGAAGGTATAATTCCTAAAATCTCTTTTTTATCAAATTTTGGAGCAATTGAATCATTTTCAAATTTATTCTCTGTTGGTTTTTTGATATTTTTAATTAGTTTTTTTGTTATTTCTAAGGCATCCTTTTCGTCTTTAGCTAAAAAGTCTGAAACACCTGAGATACTACTATGCATTTGAGCTCCTCCTAACTCCTCATCGTTAGCATCTTCATTAGTTGCCATTTTTACCAAAGGAGGTCCAGCTAAAAATACTTTAGCGGTATTATTTTGAAAAATTGAATAGTCAGACATCCCTGGAACATATGCTCCACCAGCTGTTGCATTACCAAAAACAACAGAAATTGTTGGTATTCCATTTTTAGATCTTTTAGACATCTCTAAGAAAAATTTACCGTAATTATTAAATACTCTATCCTGATCAGGAAGATTAGCTCCACCACTTTCAACAAGATTTATGGTTAATAATTTATTTTCACTAGCAATTTGTGATAACCTTAGATTTTTTAAACTTGTAGCATAATCAATCGCACCTGCTTTTCTGGTGGCTACATTAGCATTAATTAAGCAAAGTACACCAGAAACGTAACCTAATACTACTACGGTAGTTCCACCAGCACCAAATCCATTTTCATGTTTTAAACCAGCAAGAGGCATTAGCTCTACNTAAGGTTTCTTTTTATCAAGTAACAAATCAATTTTTTCTCTAGCAAGGAGTTTTTTTCTACTTCTAGTTCTTTTAATTTTTTCTTTACTTCCTTCAATTTTTGATAATTTAAAATATGAATTAAGCTCTTTCAATAATTTCATCATTGAAATCTCATTTTCTATAAAATTTGAACTTGAAACGTCTACATTGGGCTTTCGAACTTTCATTAAATTAAATGTCTGAGGTGTTATATAATCAATAAAAATACAAAATAAATAAAAACATGTTAATAATTGAATACTATATGATCTTATTATAATAACTTAATGAAAATTATAACTTAATGATTATAAATAACAAGACTAAATTTTTTTATGGAATTGGATTCATTTCAGTTGGAATAAAAGATGTTTTATATTCAGTATTTGTCTTTTTTTATTTTAGTCAGATCCTGGGTCTTGATCAAATATATACTGGATCAGCAACTTTAATAGCAATTTTATTTGATGCAGTATCCGATCCAATTATTGGTAATATTTCAGATAATTATAAATCAAAAAAATGGGGCCGTAGACATCCTTTAATGCTCATGTCTGCAATTCCACTTGGCTTATCAACCTATCTTTTATTTACTCCTTTTGATAACTTAAGTCAATTTGAACTTTTTTTATGGTTGACGATTTTTTCAATATTAATTAGATTTTTTTTAACACTTTTCATAGTTCCTGGTATGTCACTTGGAGCAGAATTAT
>JGI26247J51722_1000823_pt1 | contig 12522 bp, 11 predicted proteins | sample SaaInlV_100m_DNA_2_FD_51722 | JGI IMG/M metagenome (IMG submission 51722)
ATGGGAATTCCAGGCGTGGGCAGGAACCTGCATTTGCAAATTCATGTGTCTGGTATCTAAGTCTGGTCCGTTGTTAATACAACCCTGCCGAAGGCTTGTCTTGATTCGATGTGGGCATGGGCAGCCGCTGCTTCTGAAAGGTGGTAGTGGCTGTCGATGACGACCTTCAGTTCTCCGTTTCCAACTTCCTCAATCAGACGTTGCACGTTTGCTCGTGCTCTAACGCCATTGAAAGCAAGCTCTGCTCCTTGAAAATAACTAATGTAGGTTTTGTTTTGACCTGCCATCTTCTGAAAGTTGGGTTGATGTATATCTCGCCCGACACCACCCATCGCCACGATGCGACCGCGGTAAGCGGCACAGCTCAGACTTTTTTCTAGATTCTTACCGCCAACTGAGTCGACAATGAGTTCAGGACCTTTACCTCCTGTTAATTCTCGCGCGGCCTGCTCGAAATCGACTTCTGTGTAATTAATACCATGATCTAGACCATAAGCTTTAAGTTTCTCAAGTCGTGACGCAGAAGANGCGGTTGCAANNACCGTTGCGCCNGCGCGTTTTGCCAGCTGAATACCGGCAAGGCCAGTGCCACTCGCGCCTGCATGNATGAGCACNGTCTCNCCNGNNTGNAGTTTGCCAAANTCAAATAATGAATCGTCCGCAGTGCCNAAGGGAATNGGGATGCAGGCGCCGACGTCATAGGGCATATCATCTGGTATCGGCCATGCCGATCGNGAGTTCACCGATCTCAGGCTGGCATGCGAACCGCCGTTGTCTGCGGTTGTCACCCTTTGGCCAACAAACCTGTCGGTCACAGCATCGCCAATCTCGATAATGACGCCTGCGGCAAGATAGCCACCACAATACGGAGCAGGTCCTGCTGGACCAAATCCTCTGGCCAGCACATCACCGCCTTCAATGCTCACTGCGTGAACCTCTACGAGCACATCCCGTGGACCTACCTTTGGATCTTCAATTTCTTCGTATTTAAGTACTTCGGGGGTACCACCTTCGTAATAGACAGCAGCTTTCATTTTGAAAATCCTGTGTGTTTGGATGGACTGAGAATACGACTGAGTCGTGGCTGTGTCTAATAAAAAAGGGATGACCATATCGGGCCAATATTCATAAATACCGTTTCGATTAGGCTCACCGATGCTGTTAGTGGAGGGCTGGGTGCTAGTATTCGACGTTAACTGGTAACAAATTAGCTGGGGGAGCGAGCAGAAAATTGTCTGCTTAAAAGATATCTGATGACGACGACAGAATGGCAATTATGTTTAATAGCGTGATAGATTACCGGATGTGTGTCTAACGTTATTTGCGATAGGGCTCGCCCGTCATAAAAGTAGGGCATATCAAGTATTTCTGACTTGGCGCTGTATGTTGCTGAGGTCTCAGGAAAACCGGTATTGTTAACTGAAGTTCCTTTAGCGCATAAGAAATTGAACGCTTGCACAAGCACTAGTATCAGCGGGGGAAGCACCTTGAGCGAAGTCGCGGAGAAGAAAAGTTTCTGGCAGAGTAGATATACAGTAATTTTAATGTGTTTTGCTGCTACCTTTGTTTGTTATATCGACAGGGTAAACATTTCTGTTGCTATCATTCCCATGTCGGAAGAGTTTGGGTGGGACGTCCGTACTCAGGCCGCAATTCTCTCCTCTTTCTATATTGGTTACCTAGTCATGCAAGTTTACGGTGGCAGGTTGGCCGACAAATTTGGCGGCAAGTTGGTGCTTGGTTCAGGCGTGCTGATCTGGTCCTTATTTACGATCATGACGCCTTGGGCCGCCGTCTCCGGCATCATCGGTCTTATAATGACCCGTATTGGTATGGGTTTAGGCGAGGCCGTAACATTCCCCTCTGTGTACTCGCTTATTACTCGATGGTTTCCGGCTGACGAGAAATCTAAGGCGGTGGCATTTAACGCTAGCGGTATACCGATTGGCACTGTGTTCGCTCTCGTTGTGACACCTTTGATTGTTTTGCATCTTGGTTGGGAATGGGCATTCTATTTGTTCGGTTTAGTTGGTGTTTTTTGGTTTATCGCTTGGCAAAAACTTGTCACTACGACACCACAGGAACACCCACACATTAGTGTATTGGAGCTTCAGTATCTTGAAGAGAATGCTACCGCTTCCGGTACGGTATCAGAAAGCCCACCCTGGGGTGGCTTTCTAAAAAATAAGGCGGTATGGGCGATTATTGTTGCCCACTTTTGTAACAACTGGACACTCTATGTAATTCTTTCTTGGTTACCGAAATATGTTAACGAGGGACTTGGNGTNAGCTTTGCCGCGGTAGGTTTGATTGCCATGTTGCCGCATATTACATCGTTTTTCTGCTTGAATATTGCGGGCAACATCGCAGACCGAATGATCAAAAGTGGTATGGATGTGACGTTCGTCCGTAAGTTGATGCAGAGCATAGCCTTTGGCGGTCTGGCTGTGTGTTTGTTGCTCATTGGCACGGTAGATACGGTTTGGGCAGCGATAAGTATCNTGTGTCTGGGTAAAGTTTTTTCGGCCGCAGGTGTCGGTGGCTACGCCGTTAATCATATGGATATTAGCCCAAAACATGCGGGTACTCTGATGGGTATCACCAATACGGCAGGAACGATCCCGGGAATCATTGGTGTATTTATCTCGGGTTTGATTCTTGAAGCGACAAANTCATGGGCCATGGTGTTTCAAGTCACTGCGGGGGTCACACTCTTTGGTATGGTTTTCTATCTGTTATTCGCATCCGGCGAAAAGCAGTTCGATTAATCTGGCACCGCAGGCATGCTATAGGGAAGACCAAAATTTGTTCAATGCAGCAGCNCCGGCCTTCGGGTCCTGTAGCATCCACCAATGGCCAACNCCGTTTAAAAACTCGACTTCAGCCCCAGCGCGCTCTGCTGAGTTTCGAGCCATGGCTTCGGTTCCCACATAAGTGTCTTCTTCGGCAATAATGACAAGGCCCGGTCTATCCCGCATCACTGAGAGGTCACGACCTAGTTCCTGCATGACCGGCTGAGCGGCATCCCTGTAGAGCGCAAGAATACAACGTCCCATTTCTTNATTACCGGCTGCGGCAACCTCTGCCGCTATTTCCTCAGGCATGCCTAAACTAGCAAACTGNGCGGTTCTGTCAGCCAGCGGCGCAGCGACCATCGCGGCAACAACTTCCTCGCCAACNTCTGGTNTTTGCCAGGCCTGCGCCATGTCGTGCCAAATGTACTCTGGGTGCAAGACTCCTGCCAGGTCAACTGTCCAGGAACGCAGCAAATCTGGACGAGTTAACGCGACTCCCGCGACGTGTCCTCCACCCCAGTCGTGCCCAACTAGGTCGACAGGTTCACCTATTGCTTCAAGCATTGAAATCAGCCATTCAACGTACGCTACGCGCGTTGCTGTCCAGCCAATTGGCGTAGATGCACCAAAGCCCGGAGGAGACAGCAAAAAAACATCCTCTCGATCAAGTTCAGGAATCAGGAGATTCCATATAGCCGATGATTCGGGATTTCCGTGAACAAATACTGCTGGCATTAGCGACTCCGTGGTGTGGCTTGAGGGTACAAGGATCTTAAGCCTACGACAAATCAGCCATAAAAAAAAAGACTAAATAGGTGGGTGGCTACTACGCGCTTGCCAGCACGAGGAATAGGCAATGGTTCACGACTGAGTAATTAATTGATGCTTATTTGTTCAGAAAGTTCAGCGGCAGACCAGCGCAGTGCCAGGGTATTGATACAAGGCTCCCAGTGCTGGAAAGTGTGATGTAGGCGGTTTTGAGATCCTCTCCCCCGAAACAGATGTTTGTGGTTAGTATGTCTGGCATTTCGATCAGTTGGGCCCGTTCACCGTCGGGCGAGTGAACGGTTATTCCCCCTGTAATGAGTGTGGCAACGCAGATGTTACCCTCTGCATCAACAGCCAGTGAGTCAAACATGTGGTAGTCAGGTATCTGAGCCAGCATGCGCCTGGCGCCGTCGATTACGCCGGGTTCGGAGATATCGAAACTCCAGAGTCTGCCCGTTGGCGTTTCAGCAACATAGAGCTGGTCTTCAGCGGGTGATAGGCCAATGCCATTTGGGGCTTCCATAGGGAAGATGACTTCCCTGATGTGTTGACCGTCGATGGTGGCGTAGTAGACGCCAGTGCGGTCTTTGTCTCTAGGGCGATTCTTACCATGATCGGTAAACCAAAACCCGCCTTGACGATCAAACACGATATCGTTCGGACCTCGCAAAGGGTTGCCGTTGCATTCGGTGTAGAGCACGTTGACTTCGCCACTCGAAAGGTCGACTCGCTCGATTCTTCCGCCGCTATAATCGTTTGGCTGGTCTCCCGGAAAAACCAGGCTGTTTCGCTCATGCCACTCAAAACCACCGTTGTTACAGATATAGCAGGCACCGTCTGGCCCTATTGCTGCACCATTGGGTCCGCCTCCAGGTGTTGCTATGACCTCGATGCTACCTTCCGGTGATACGCGGCTGACAGTGCCCCGCTGGATTTCGACCACAATAATACTGCCGTCGGGCATAGCGATTGGACCCTCGGGAAACTGCAAGCCAGTGGTGATTTCTGTTATTTGGTGCATGTCTTTTTCTTCCGGTTATTCTGGGTATGGTATCAACGATACGGTCAACGTTATCTGCGTAATACTATATAGTCGAATAGTGACTCAGGAAAGAGGGGGGCAACCAAAATTAGAACCGGCTATGCCTACCATGGAATACAGAAACCTCTGTGCATAATGTTGCCTGTCGACCAGCGTGACACCACATTGGGCTAAAACTAAGGCGAACAGCGAGGTAAACATCATCAAAAATTTTTCGGAACGGCAAGTCATGCTNGTGGTTGGCGCGAGTGGCATTGTTGGCCGAGCAGCGCTCGAGCTCTTTGACCAACTGCCCGGTTGGGGGGNTATCGGTATTTCACGTCGTGTGCCTGACCTTCCNGATGTCGAACATATAGCTCTGGACCTTACCAATGCAGAAGCGTGCGCGCGTGTGGCGGCAGAGTTGCATCAGGTTACTCACGTGATTTATGCCGCCTTGTTTGAGAAGCCAGGTTTGCTGGCAGGTTGGACAGAGCCTGATCAAATGCAAACAAACCTACAAATGCTGAAAAACATCATGGTGCCCTTGCAACGTTCAGCACTGGGATTGCAGCATGTCAGCTTGTTACAGGGCACCAAGGCCTATGGCGCGCACGTCGGACGGATGCGTGTCCCGGGTAAAGAACAGGCACCACGAGTTGAACACCCGAATTTCTATTGGCTGCAGGAAGATTGGTTAAAGGCGCAACGCGCGCAGGCTTCTTGGCATTTCACTATCTGGCGACCACCTTTGATCATTGGTCACGCTATTGGTGCACCAATGAATGTGCTCAGTGTGATTGGTATCTACGGCGCTTTGGCTGCCGCGTCAAAAAATGCGGGTACCGATGGGTTTGGTTGGCCCGGTGGGGTCTGTGGACCCATCGACGCGGTTGACGCACGATTGCTTGCTCGCGCTTTTGCCTGGGCCGTTAAAGCAGGTCAACCCGAGGCTGTTGGCAATGACAATTGTGGCGCCGTGAGACAGGCTGCTANGGACCAGACGTTCAATGTGACCAATGGCGATGTGTTTTTACCAAGTGGAATTTGGCCCCGGTTGGCCGAGTGTTTTGGATTAAGGACCGGCGCGGATAACCCACAACGTCTGCAAGATTCATTACCACCGCAAGCTGCACGATGGGATCAATTGGTTGCAACACACGAATTGCAAGCGCCGGCTCTTGACAGGTTCGTCGGAGATTCGTTGATTTATACCGATGTTTTTTTTAATGCTGGCAACGCGACACCGATGCCAAGCCCATTGTTGAGTACCATAAAGCTGCGACAGGCAGGGTTTAACGAGTGTCTTGATAGCGAAGACATGTTCGTTCAATGGCTGTCGCTTCTTCAGCAAATGCGCGTGTTACCAACGCCGCGTTAGCTTTGTATGTCTATTCTTTCGCCAGCGCATCGGCAACGCCGCCTAGACGTCTTTCAGGGCGCTCCTCACCCTCGCGTTTTATCAATTCGCTCATCTCGAGCATCATATAGTTGGAGTGGGTTGCCTCCATGGCCTGCCTGTAACCCATTGCATCCTGAGCTGAATTGATCGAATGCTTGAGCATACGCAGCGTCATCAAATTGTTTTCGGCAAACTTTTCTGCTTGTGCGAATGCGGCTTCATAGTGTTTGCCAGGCTCAGTAAGCTCGGTAACGAGTCCTAGTTCCAACGCTTCTTCTGCGGGAATAAAACGATTCTCAAACAGTATTTGCTTCGATTTGCGAATACCTAGGTCCCATGGCGCGCTGAACAATTGTAGATGGGAGGGTAAAAACTTCGCGTCCTTCGAGGCGATGATCAGGTCCATACATGAGGCAACCATAAAGCCACCAAAAATACAGTAACCCTGTACGGCTGCGATCGTTGGTTTCTTCACGTCCCGCCAGCGAAGTGAGTTTTCAATATAGAGATGCCATGACCGATTCAACCTACCCATAGTGCCATCCCCAAAGGGCTTGGTTGCTGCGTCTTCCTTCTCTTCCGGGGTGCCCAAGTCATGACCGGCAGAAAAATGTTCGCCGCGACCTGCGAGAATGATCACCTTTATTTCGTTGTCATAGTCAAGTTGTCGAAATGCATCTGTCATCTCATCAAGAAGCAATCTGGATTGCGCGTTGCGATATCTCGGACGGCTAAGCCAGATTGTGGCGATGCGATTCTTCCGTTCGACTTCAATATGTTTAAACGTCATCTTTGTCTCCTATGAACTTCAGCAAAGTTAATCTTTCCACTACCTCATTACTTCTGGGATGCTAGCCCTGAAAAGCTCGTCGATTATCTCGTCTTTTAACTTCAATTCTAAGCTCAGCAAACTTCATGAATGTTGCCTGAGTTGTGCCTAAGCCTACGCGGATTCTAATTCGCTGTGCCAAAATAAGTAAGGAAAACCTGCATGTTGGTGGGTGCCAAGGTCACAGTGTTCGAGTTAATGCCGTTGAACTGTCGGGACAGTATTGCTTGTTACTATTGAGACTTTGCGCGCTAAAAGCAGTGACCGAAACGGCTTAGACGCGTCAGCGCGCAATTTTTCGGTCGCAAGCAGTAGCGAGCACGGCCTTACTATTTCAATAACCCGGAAGCATTGTAATAGCTCTCGCTCTGGGGCTGAGGCATTGCGAATTCTCTGAGATAGGCTCCATTCGTGAGGGCAACAGACAGACAGTAGCGAAGCAATAGGTTAATAGGAAGCTGCTTCGATGCGCACAGATAGTTAACGTTGTCATGACAGCAGTGATACCGATTAACAAAAAGATTTGCGCAAGCACTAAATTTAGCCTCGAAACCCTGCTAGGCTGCAAAGCTGAAAGAGATAAGCTCGATAAGATGAATGCTTAAAACACGGACGGAAAAAATTTATGCCTGAGGATGTAAAACTGGTTGCGCTTGATATAGACGGAACGTTGCTTGCGCCGGGCGTGCCACATAACGCGGTTCCGGATGATACCGTTGTGGGAGCCGTAAAAGCACTTCAGGCTCGTGGCATAGTTGTTATGTTAGCGACGGGACGGATGTATCCTGGTACAGCGCCGATCGCAAATCATCTAGGCATCAAAGAACCGGCTATCTGTCAGCAAGGCGCCTCCATTCATCACGCTGATGGTGAATTGCGTTATGCGTACTCAATCGATCAAGACATCGCTGCAGAGCTTTATGACTTTGCTATTAGCCATGGATATAGTTTGGCTTGGTTTGATCATGAGCGCTACCTGGTTACCAGCATGTCACCTGCGGCGGAATTTTTTGCTGCAGTATCCGGTGTAAAAATTGAGGTAAATGCAAGACCTCACGAATCTGGTGTCAAGGCAACGGGTATCGATATCGTGAGTAATGAAAAAACCTCCAGCGATGTACATCGGCTGTTGGAAGCTCGATATGGTAGCAGGGTCGCACTGTTGGATTTCAACACGGTAACAGCGATTCACGAGCCCCGCGCGAGCAAAGGCAATGCCCTTGCTCTGATTGCAGAGGATCTAGGCGTGGATCGGTCACAGGTGCTTGCCATCGGTGATGGCATTAACGATGTATCGATGCTCTCGTGGGCGGGCCAAAGTGGAACGCCTGCTCATGGTGATTCGTATGCAAAAGACTCGGCCAAGGAGGTCCTCAAAGGTGAGGGCGTCAGCGGTGTGGTCGCGCGTCTGATGTCAGTTTTGTGACGGCAGATTGATGGTGTACCGTGGCCCTTAATTGAGTAAAACGCTAGCTGTAACGATCAGCGCTTGCTCGGTTAACCAGCAGCCCGCCGCCGCGAATAATCATGCTAGAGGCATTAGGGGTGATAGTATTCTTGTTACGCGTCAAAACAATTGGTAACACTGCCTGATAAAACTTGCGTTGACACGAGCATTGACCGCTCTGCGGTTGTGGATGGACAACAAGTTTTTGGTGAACGTTATGATATTTAAACCTGTAAAAAATCTAGCACCAAGACATCTAACGGCAGAGCAGATCGAGAGCTACAACCGCCAGGGTTTTGTTGCTCCACTCAAGTTGTTCGATGGCGAGGATGCGCGGCTTCAGCGTAATTACCTGAACGGGCTGTTGCGGCAGTTTCAGTATGCTGGACGAGATGCTTACGAGATCAACGAATACCACCATTGCTGCCAAGGTATCTACGACGTTGTTACCAATCCACGTTTACTAGACTTTGTGGAAGACTTATTGGGGCCAAATATTGTTTGTTGGGGCTCTCACTATTTTTGCAAAATGCCGCACGATGAACGCGAGGTACCGTATCATCAGGACGCAGCATACTGGCCTTTCAAACCAGCTAACGCGGTTACCGCATGGATCGCCATCGATGATGTTCTGCCTGAAGCAGGACCGATGTGTTATCTACCAGGCAGTCACTTGAACGGCAGGCTTGAATGGCGCCGCCGAAGCGAGAATGTGCTGCTCGAATTGGAGACAAAAAACTACCAAACACTCGCTGATGCTTGGCCCGTGGTTCTTAACGCGGGCGAGATTTCATTGCACACAGATTTGCTTGTGCATGGGTCAGCATCGAATACATCAAACCATCGGCGCTGCGGTTTGACAGTCCGGTATGTGTCGACTGATGTGTGGGTAAAAAGTAAAAAACATATTGGGTGGACTCAGTCCGCCATTCTTTGCCGGGGTGAAGATGCCAGCGGTCGTTGGCCCAATAACCCACGACCTGATCGTGAAGAATTCGGCCCTAAAGAACTGGGAGTTGGCTAGTCATCTTCAAAGAAGGCATCAGCATGAGGCAATGCTATTACCCAAACACAGGCGTAAAAAATAGGCTATTTTGTTTGCGTTGGGTTGAAGGTGTCCTGCTCTTCAGCTGCCGCTTCGAACCAGACTTTAGCTACTTTTCCGGCATAAGGTTCGTACTCGTAGCGGCAGGGTTGTTCTACGAGTCTAGGGTCGCTCTCTGCTTCAAGGATAGCCATGAGGCGCGTTTCTAGTGCCGCTCGTATAGGCTCATAATTTGGGTCGTCAGCAACATTGTTCATGTAGTCTGGATCAGCGTTTAGATCGTAAAGTTCCTCGCGAGGGCGTTTGCCAAACGCTAATTGGTAGAGTGGCTCTACATCGTGTTCTTCGCGGTGGGTGACCAGCCATGCCTTAGTGGGGCTGGCGTCCATATCCCGAAACGTAGCGAATGTGTCGTGAGTCAGGTCTTCTATCGAAGGTGCCTGGCGATCGGATTCATCCTCCAACCCCAGCGGGTCACCCATAGGCCAGCGGTCGGGTTCAAAGTTCACTATGTAAATGAAATCTGCTGTACGAATTGAACGCTGCGGGTAAGGCAGCATACCTTTCCTTGCATGGGCAATGTGTCGCTCCCGCCCAGTCACAACATGGTCGCGCTCAGGTTCAATCTGTCCATCGTCTTCACTGATTAGCAGAGGCAGGATGCTCTTAGCNGTCATGCTTTTCGGTGGACTCATGCCACCGGCGGCGCAGAAAGTAGGGCCTAGGTCCATCAGGTTAACGAAGTCTTCTATGATTCTGCCGGGTTTAATTTTGTCAGGCCATCGCGCGGCCAATGCGACTTCGCAGCCAATATCATAGAGATTGCATTTCGCACGAGGCATACCAGGAATACCATGATCCCCGCTGACCACAAGTAACGTGTTGTCTAACAATCCGTCATGCTCAAGCGCTTGCATTAGCACGCCCAAGCCTGCGTCCGTAGCTAGGCATTCGCCAAGATAGTCCGCAGCATCCTCCCGCACATCGTGCACGTCAGGCAGGAAGCCTGGCATACGTCCCTTCAGTTGGTCTGGGTCGAGACCCCACAATGCTTTTCCTGAGCCGCGCTCCCAGGTTCGATGCGTGTTGGTCGGCCCCCACCAGTAACAGAAGGGTTGTCCAGTGGGAACGTCATCAAGAAAGGCTCGGACGTTGGCGCGGGTTTCCTCATAGAGACTCTGTTTTGCTTGTTTGATGCCGGCATCGCCTTCGCCGAAATCACCGGCATTTCGAGTAACCCAGTGTGAAAACTGATTGAAATTGTATCCAGCAGGATTGTACGCGGTGCGTTTCGCACCCATCGGCGCGTTCATGGTCATGCCTGGGCTCCAAACCTTGTAGGTATGACCTATAAAGTAGTTGGCATGAGCTTCTAGGGCGAGCGGAAATGTTGGAATACTCTCATCCCAGTGCGCACCCATCAGGATTGCCCCTAACCCTGTTTGCCAGAAGTACTGACCGGCTAGTATAGAGCTGCGGCAAGGAGTGCATGATGGTGCGGGAACCAATGCGTTCAGAAAAAGTGCACCTTCAGCGGCGACTCGGTCAAAGTGCGGAGTTTGGATGAGTTCGTTAAGCCCACCCGAGGGTTGGTGTTTTGCGTATGCACTTGCATATCGGCCCCAGTCATCTGCAAAAGCAAACACAATGTTGGGTTGACCACCTGGAGAAGATGTCTTCACAGTTTAAAACCGCCTAGTTTTTTCACTTCGAATCATCCTTACTCTTGCCGCCAATTTACAAGAGAATATTCGCATAGATGACAACCCTGCCCTTAAGAAAGACGAATATCGCAGGCTAATAGAAGGAAGTATGTCAATGCTTATGTGTCTCGTTTGGGCTTAACCAATCTTTCTCTGGCGGCAGCTTGTCTTCACCAAGTTCTAAGAGGGTTTCAACCAGTGATCTTCTGGGTATAAAAGGTATTTGGTAAGCGTGGTATTGCGCAAGCTTCCAGTCTCTCTGTCTGAGTATGTCCAAAATATCGACACGTTCCGGCATGATCTGGTAAATAACACGATGGGCAAAAATTGCCTCTAGATCTTGCGTATCGAAAAGTTCCAACAATTTTCTAAAAAGGATACTCCGCCTCGCGACATCTGTGTTGCGCAGCCCCATCTCTTTAACTGCAAAAAAATCCAGAATGACAAACTTAAGCCGGCGTCTCTCAGCTAAAGTCTGTGTCTTTAAGATGGATAGAATCGCTTCGTCAGCTTCGGCACCAACATACTTGCCATAGTGGGATACAACAAGTATTTCTGCGTTCCGTATCAATGTGTACTTAAACATATTCCTTTAATCACGATTCTAAGTGGTGCCCTGTTCTCACTGCTTGGGTTAAATACCACCTGCAACAATCAAAGTTTGCCCGGTTACCCAGCTGCCAGCCTCGCTTGCCAGATATATAGCAGCAGAACCTATGTCTTTTGGTTTGCCAAGGCGTTTCAGAGGAATGCGCGCTTGCGCCATTTCCGCCAGTGCCTCCTCGTCGGTTTGCAGTGCTTTCATCATGACTTCAGTGGGAATATATCCCGGTGAAATACCATTGACGGTGACGTTGGGTGCAAATTCCAGCGACAGTGTTTTTGTTAGAGAATTCACAGCTGCTTTGGCTGCGCCATAGTGCCCGCTGCCGGGAACGGCGCGATCGCCTGCAGGTGAAGAAATCTGGATAATGCTTCCGCCTTCCTTCATATACTCAAATGCGATAACAGAACCCTTCCAGACAGCTGTTAGATTCAAATCGATACACGCCCCCCATTCCTCATCGGGGAGCTCATTCAATGCTGCTCTAACAGGTGATCCGCCGGCATTATTTACCCAGCAGTGGAGACCTCCGAAAGTACTTATTGCAGTCTCGGCAAGATTAACCAATGCACTTCTGTCAGTGACATCCGCAGGTACTGCCAGTGCCTTGCCGCCAGCGCTCTGGATCTCTTCGGCAACACGTTCGATTTTGTCCTTTGACCGGGATGCGACGATGACGGTCGCACCAGCGCCGGCCATACTTTTAGCGATCCCTTCACCAATCCCTTGTCCCGCGCCAGTGACGACGGCTACCTTGCCAGTTAGATCGAATTCATTCATTGTCATTGCTCTTTGTATTTTGGTTTTAAGATCAGGTTATTGGAAAATTTCATCAGCGGTTAATATATCATTCTCAGTTTTCGCTGCCAGATCATTTGTCAAAATATATTGTTGCGATAGCAAGGGGT
>JGI26247J51722_1000827_pt1 | contig 12489 bp, 9 predicted proteins | sample SaaInlV_100m_DNA_2_FD_51722 | JGI IMG/M metagenome (IMG submission 51722)
TATTAATCATGTGAAGAATAAATTTAGATTCACTATTCCTAATTACATCCAGATAAACATTTCCATAATCTTCCAATGTTTGACTAACTACATTATATTGTAATGTATCATTAGATACNCCTCTAACATCTTTTATTGCTTCAGGCAGTATAAACACTCTATAATTATCAGAAGGTGAGACTTCAAATTCTATATCAATTTGATCTAGATTTTCATTAATTGAAGTAGTGAAAGGAACAATTAAAGAATCAATATCTCTAATTGTTATAAGAGAATCTTCAATGTTTTTCAAAGGAATATTTGATGAGAGTTTAAATGCTTCTTTAAGATGAATAACATTAGCTGTTTTTGGGCTTATGCTTAAAGAATCAATTAGTGTATCTCTTGCTCTGTCAAATTTAATTGTAACAAGCTTAGTTGTATCTTTCTCTATTAAATTAAAGTTAAGAGAATCAAAACTGTTTTTTGATAACCAAAAAATAAGGGTGTCTTTTTCACTTTCTTTAGTATAAGTATACTGAACACTATCAGGTATTGAAGATTCAATTTTAATATTTTTTAAATCAAGTTTTCCATAATATCCAAATCCTATTTTTTCACTGTTAATGAAATGAGGCTTATCCCATATCAAAGTTGTCTCTTCTTTAAATAATTTTAAATTAATGATCGAGTCACGAGGAAGAGTAATTAGTGAGTCAATAAATCCAATCTTGTCATAAAATGGATCAAAGAAGTAGTTGTTGTCAACATCTTTTATTGCTACTATTAAGTATTTTCCTTCCTTAAGATTTTTAAATTGATAATTGGTAGAGTCTAATGAATTTGAAATATAAGTAGGACGATTATTAAAAATTATAGAATCATTAAAAATAGAATCAATCCTGTAAAGATGAATTGAAATATAATCATCAGTTTCTTTATCAAAAGCATCTGATATATTCCCTCTTACATATAAAGAATCTATTGTTTCTCCAGTAGAAAATGTATAACTAAAAAAAGTAAGGGGGTTACCTTCATTGTTATCCTTAATACTATTCCCAAAATTAATTGAATAAGTGGTTTCAGTTTCTAAGCTATCTATAAATTNCAAAAAAACTTTTTTAGTTACACCATTTAGTGGCTTAACTTCATAAGAATTTTTATCAAGAGGTGGGGAAATAATTAGTTGCTCTTCTACTTTATCTAATTTAACATATTCATCAAATGTTAGTCTAATTTCATCAGAGTCAAAGTTTGTCGAATTAATTTTAGGGCTAGAATTAATAAGAACTGGTGGAATACTATCAATTAGNCCTCCAGTAGGAGAACCACGCTTAGCACAACCACTAATTACTACTATTGATAAAACTGTGTATATTAATTTTTTCATTGTATCAATTCATTACAAATTAACGTATTTAAAATAGTAAAAAGAACTATTTTTACAATATACTAATGGATAAAGACGCTCTAAAAAAAATAATATCACACTCAAAAGAATATGGCTTTGTATTTCCATCAAGTGAAATATATGAAGGGCTAAATGCCATTTATGATTATGCNCATAATGGAGCTTTACTCAAAAATAATATTCGAGAATATTGGTGGAAGTCAATGGTTCAGTTAAATGAAAACATTGTTGGTATTGACTCTGCTATTTTTATGCATCCTAAAACTTGGANTGCATCTGGCCATGTTGAAGCGTTTAATGATCCACTTATTGACAATAAAGATTCTAAAAAAAGATATAGGGCAGATGTTTTGATTGAGGATCATATCGAGAAACTTAATTCAAAAATTCAAAAAGAAATATCTAAAGCAGAAAAAAGATTTAAAGAAAAATTTGACAAAAAGCAGTTTGTTGAAACTAATTCGAGAGTATTAGAAATCAGTAAATCTATGGAAGAGGTTAGNGTGAAAATGATTTCTGCATTTGAAAATGATGATTTGGTAGCAGTAAAAAAACTAATTGATGACTTAGAGATTAAATGTCCAATTAGTGGAACATGTAATTGGACAGANGTAAGACAATTTAATTTAATGTTTAATACTAAACTTGGAGCATCTGAGGACTCNAGTATGGATTTATATTTAAGACCTGANACTGCTCAAGGAATATTTTTAAATTATTTGAGTGTTCAAAAAACTTCTAGAATGAAAATACCATTTGGGATTGCACAAACTGGTAAAGCATTTAGAAACGAAATTGTTGCTCGCCAATTTATTTTTAGAATGAGGGAATTTGAGCAAATGGAAATGCAATATTTTATTAAACCTGGAACTCAAGAAGACTGGTTTAAAAAATGGAAGAAAAACAGACTTGATTGGCATCTTAATTTAGGAATAGATCCTAATTCTTTTAGATATCATGACCATGATAAACTTGCTCATTATGCAGATGCTGCATGTGACATAGAGTTTCTTTTCCCATTTGGATTTAAAGAACTCGAGGGTATTCATTCTAGGACAGACTTTGATCTAAAAAGTCATGAAGAACTCTCTGGNAAAAAACTACAATATTATGATCCAGAACTGGAAAGTAACTACACACCATATGTTCTCGAAACTTCTATAGGTCTTGATAGGATGTTTTTAGCAATTATTTCGAATTCTTTTAAAACTGAATCTTTGGAAGATGGATCATCTAGAAATGTTATGAGTATTCCAAGACCACTAGCTCCAAATAAATTAGCTTTTTTACCATTACTTAAAAAAGACGGTTTACCAGAATATGCTAGAAAGATCATGAAAGAGTTTGTTCATGAAATAAATATAGTTTATGATGAAAAAGATGCTATTGGAAGAAGATATAGAAGACAAGATGCTGTTGGAACCCCTTATTGTATTACTATTGATCATCAAACTTTAGAGNACGATACTTTCACTATAAGAGATAGAGACTCTATGGAGCAAACAAGAATTAATCTTTCACAATTATCAAAAATTGTTGACTCTGAATTAACAATTAAAAGTTTATTAAAAAAGCTGGACAATTGAACATTATAACCTATAATGTAAATGGAATTCGTGCAGCAATGAAAAAAGGTTTTGTAGATTGGCTCATTAAGGAATCTCCTGATGTAATATGCATTCAAGAAACTAAGGCAAACAAAGATCAAGTCGAATTTGATTTAATCGAAAACTTAGGCTATCACACATATTGGTTTTCTGCTCAAAAAAAAGGATATAGTGGAGTGGCAATTTTTTCAAAANCTAAACCTAATCATATTGAATATGGNATAGGTATTGATTACATGGACTATGAAGGAAGATCACTAAGGATAGATTTTGATGAAATTTCTATTATGAGTTTATATCTACCATCAGGAACTAACTTAGATAGACTTGAATTTAAATTTAGATTTATGGATGATTTCAAAGAATATATATACTCTTTGAACAATAAAATTCAAAATTTAGTTATATGTGGTGACTATAATATTTGTCATAATGCAATAGACATTCATGATCCAATAAGAAATAAAAAAGTATCNGGCTTTTTACCTGAAGAAAGAGAATGGTTAGATTCATTTTTTGGAGACAGATTCGTTGACTCATTTAGATTTATTAATAAAAATCCACACCAATATAGTTGGTGGAGTTACAGAGCTAATTCAAGAGCTAATAATAAAGGCTGGAGATTAGATTATAATGTTGTTTCNAAATCTTTGGAGAATAAAATTCAAGATGCTAAAATTTTAAGTGATGTAGTTCATTCAGACCACTGTCCAGTTAAATTAAAACTTAAGATTTAATCTTCAATTAGTTTAAGTGCTTCGTCAATATATGTAAGGACATCTCCTGAAACACCAGGACCTCCAAGATCAATATCTCTTTGCCCTAATCTTGTAATAATTAATTCTTTTTCAGGAATCATAATTACATATTGACCTTGATGTCCACTCATTAATGAAACATTTAAACCTTTATGTTTTTTTAACCAAAGACCAATTCCATATGCATCAAAATCATCGAGGAAAGGTTTCATAGATGATTCTACAAAAGNAGAATCGATAATCTGATTTCCATTCCAGTTACCATAATTTAAATAAAGCTTTCCTAATCTTGAAAAATCACGTGCATTTGAGTGAAAACAGCAAAAAGATTTTATATTTCCTTTCTTTTTACTATCAACTTGCCAATAAGCATCATTATCTGGGTTAATTTTNGACCAAATTTCATTTTCAAAGAATTTATCAGTTTTAATTCCAGAAGCTCTTTCAATTAAAATTGATAAAAGTTGAGTGTTGCCACTAGAGTAATGATTTGTCTCCCCTGGTTTATCAACAATTGGCTGATTTAACATTAATTCTTCAACATCTGAAACAAAATACTGTTTAGCAACAGGGCTAAANGGATCGGAAGTACCTTCATCCCATTTTAATCCAGACGTCATAGTAGCTAGATCAATAATCTTTACTTCACTGGCAAATTCTCCTTTAAGTTCAGGTATGTAATCAATAACTTTATCATCAAGACTATTTATATAACCAAGTTCAAGNGCCTTACCCATCATCATTGAAACAAGAGTTTTTGCCATTGAGAAAGAATTTGATTCCGAAGATGATGAATATCCTTTATAATATTTCTCAGCAATAATTGTATCCTTATGAATAACAACATAGGCTACAGTTCCAAACTCCTTGTTAAGTTCTTCAAATTCATTTGAGAAAGTATCAATTATATTTTCTCTTTCATTCCAAGGAAATTTTTCATCAGTTGATTCGATGGTTTCATAATCAAAATATTTTAAATCATCAATAAAAGTTGTTGTCTCTCCATTTAAATAAACNACACGTATACCTTTTATGAAATAGTTTAGATCAAGTGCATATAGGAGGGAAAATATTATTGCAATAGTTATTGCTAAAATTTTTATTTTTTTCATTTTTTATCAATTTGTGAGTCGACTATTTCAGTGAAAGATTGCTGGGGCTCTAATTCTGGATCTTCTTTCTTTTTTCTATTAATCGATCCCTGAATCATAATAAGCATTGAGGTAATAATAATTACTAAAAGAACTTTTTCATCAACTATATTACTTTTTTGAACATCATAATCAGAAATACTCAAAAATAAAAGTATTGAAATTAAACCTCTTGGTGAAAAGTATAATAGTGGTTTTGAGTCTTCATCATTTATAACAAGAGATAAATAAAAGTATCTAACCCCATACATTATAAGTAAAACTGTTGCGCCAATAATATATGGCTCAAACTCAACAAAGCTTTCAAGTGGGATAGAGAAACCAAAGAACAAAAAGAAAAATGTCCTAACTAAAAAAGTCGATTCGGCTGTTAGTAAATGGAACTCATGAAGATCAGATTTTCCAACTTTATCTGTTTTTATATATTTTTTTAATTTATCAGGTATCAGATTTGTAAAGTTTGATAGAAAGATTCCAAAAATAAAAATTAATACTAAAGATGGAAGCTTGAAAAAATCTTTACCTATTTCGTATGCAAGTATTAATAAGGCTAAGATGAGAAAAAACTTTACATGATGTTCAATTCTTTGAATAAGTTGAAAAAGAAGATAAGTTATTGCAATTGAAATTATTATTATTAAAAATATCTGACCAATTAAAGTCATTATAGGCTCAATTCCAATAAGTGACTCACCTTTTTCCGCTTGTCTTATTGAATAATAGAAAAACATAATACCNAGTATATCAGAGAATGTAGATTCATAAACTATAAACTCTTTATTTTTAGTTATCAATCCTGTTGCTGAAGGAATAGCAACCGCACTACTGATNATTGATAAAGGAATTGCATAAATTACTGATGTAGGGTATGAAAGTCCTATTACTTTTTCAAAGAAAACACTAACCAGGATTATATTTACAACAAGTATTACTAAAGCTGCTAAAAAACCTTTAGTAATAATTGCCATTTTATCTTTCTTTATTTCTAATTCAATAGCTGCTTCTAGAACGATTAGTATTAAACCTATTGTTCCAAGAACAGGTACCAGATTATCAAGAAATTGAAAATTATCATAACCGTAATAAGATGAGATAAATCTTGCAACTATTCCTGTAAAAACTAAAAGTATTACTGAGGGGAATTTTGTTCTTCTTGCAAAAATATCAAACATATAAGAAAAAATTATCAGTAGGGGAAGGATTATTAAAATTGAACTTACATCCATTTGATTATTTTTTTTCAGANAATGTTAAATGATAAATATCATTTTTATTATGCAATATACTCTGTTATTTTGTTTTTTAATTTAAGACTATTTATCGGATTTTAATCCTTTAATCCAAAGATTTATTACAGATAAATTTATGCCAAATAAATGTTAATTTGTTTTTACATATCACTTTTGAGACTATATTTGCAATTTAGAATCATTTTAAATAAGTAATTATTAAAGCCTCAAAAATAAAATACTTGTTCAGTCTAATGATTATTGGATCAGCTAGTTATAGCCAATCTAATATAGATACTATTTCCAACACAAAATTAGAAGAAGTCGTTGTAACAGCAACTAAAACTCTAAGGCAATTATCAACTCTTCCCATGCCTGCTAAACTCATAACCAAGGAAGAAATTGCCAAAAGTAGTTCCACTAAATTAAGTGATATTCTAGATGATCAACCGGGTATTTTTATTGTCCCAGATTTCGGTGGAGGTAATGGAATTCAAATTCAAGGTCTTGACTCACAATACACCTTGTTATTAATTGATGGCTCCCCAATAATCGGAAGACAATCTGGTACTTTAGATCTTGATAGAATATCTATTGGCAATATAGAACAGATAGAAATTATAAAGGGAAGTTCATCCAGTTTATATGGAACTGATGCGTTAGGAGGAGTTGTTAATCTTATCACATCTAAAGCTAAGGATTCTATTTCAGCAGAAGCCAGCTATAAAATTTCAACATTTAATACTAATGATATTTCTGTAAATCTTGGTAAAATTTCACAAAATGGTGATAATCTTAATTTTTATTTTAATTCTTTTAATAGTAATGGTTATGACCTAAATGATGATCCAATTCTTAATACAGTAGAGCCCTACAAAAGTTATACAGGATTTTTACGTCACAATTTTAAAAAAAATAAGTGGTCATATTTTTCTTCAGTTAGAATTTACAATGAAAATCAAGATTTTAGGCTTGATGAAAATTCGTATGGAAAAAACATAATAAATGAACTCGGTATAAACTCTTCAATTAATTATATAAAAAATAAAAATTATAAATTAATTTTTGAAAACTATTACACTAATTATAAAAATGATGAAGAGTTTAGACTAAATCAAAATTCAATTGAAGAATCATTTTTTAATCAATCATTATTTAAATCTGAATTAAGATCAATCTATACGATCAACAAAAAAAATACTTTAACTTTTGGTCTAGGTTTTTATAGTGAATTGCTTAAAAGAAATAATTTTAATAGAGAAGAAGTCTCTCAAAATTCTTTTAATTATTTTGTTCAATATGAAGGGTTTATTTTTGAAAACACAAATTATGTTTTTGGAGCTAGATATGATCAATATGACGAATATGAATCAGAGTTTAGTCCAAGATTTGCAATAAGAACTCAAATTAATGATAATGTTTCTTCTAAAATCTCTATTGGAAAGGGATTTAAAACACCTGATTACAGACAGCTTTATTTCAACTTTTCAAATTCAAGTTCTGGTTACTCAGTAATTGGATTTAATGCAGCTAAAGAAATTATATCTAACCTTCAGAGTCTAGGTCAAATATCAAATCTCATTATTTCTCAGGATGAATTTGAAGGTAAGTTGAAACCTGAAACATCAATAAGCTTCAATTTAGGATTCAATATAAAGACTAATAAGAGTACTGTTTTTGATATTAATTTTTTTAGAAATCAAATATCAAATCTTATAGATTATAAAATAATTGCCTCTAAGGTAAATGGTCAAAGTATTTTTAGTTATTATAATTTAAATAAAGTATATACTCAGGGAATTGAATTTAATTCTACATCTACTGTTTTCAATGATATTGAAATTAGTNTTGGTTATCAATTCCTGGAAGCAAAAGATAATGATTCTAAAAATCAAATTAAAAATGGTGAAGTATTTGCAAGAANGACTCCATCTTCACCAACTTTTCAAATTAAGCCAAAAGATTATTTTGGACTTTACAATCGTTCAAAACACAATTTTAATTTAAAGATCTCTTATGCTTTTAAAGATTATTTTGATATTTATTTTAAATCAAAATATAGAAGTAAATATGGTCTATCAGACTCTAATGGNAACAACTTATTAGATGACTTTGATGATTTTGTAGAGTCAAATCTCATATCTGATATATCAATTTCTAAAAATTACAAAAANTATATTTTAACATTCGGAGTAGAAAATCTGTTTGATTATACTGATCGTGAAAATATTCCTAATTATCCAGGGAGAATTATTTATTCAAAACTTAACATTANACTATAACCGCAACCAAATTTTTATTATGAAAACAANCACCTTTATATTATTTTCTTTATTATTANTTTTCTCTTCTTGTCAAAAAGATGATGAAATTCAACTCTTANATATTGTGTCTGAAAGATTCGATAATCTTTATGCTCCACAAAATGGCGGAGTAGATCAACGTACTGGTCAATTTGCTCCAATCTCTGGCGAATTCACCAAATTTAATTTTTCAACTGGTCAAGTAACTAATAGCGATTCAGACTGGGATGTTGCATTTAGAGCAACATCAATAATTGTTAATGGTGGAATTTCACTTGGCACAATTGATGAACCTACTAGAAATGGTAACGCCTCTGTATATATAGCTAGCGGTACATTGGCTAGTGTTACTGATGTTGATGTTCAATTGTTAGCCCAAGATACTGAGAGTGGATATGCAATACCAACAGGAGGAGGTAATGGATGGTATACATATCANGGACCTCCAGTAAATCTTATATCCCCTACACCAGGTAAAATTTTTGTTTTTANAACAAATGATGGTAANTATGCAAAAATGGAAATCCTAAGCTATTATAAAAATGCACCTGNCAATCCTGATGCTTATTCTGATGAATCCAAATACTATACATTTAATTATGTCTATCAACCCAACGAGGGAGANCTAGGATTTTAAAAAATATTTCCTTTTTATTTATAATGATTCTAAATAATTATATATATTTGTTATTTAGAATCATTATAAATAACATACAAACCAAATGAAAAAAATATTTCCAACTTTCTTAGTTTTGACTGTTTCTTTTATATCCGCACAGGAGAATCAACAACTTAATAGCTATCAACAACAGTTTCAGAATTTAGCAAATTTAGACTCTGGTTTAACCATTGGTGGATATGGTGAAGTAACATATAATGACTATGATTCTGGTCCATCTGAATTAGATGTTCAAAGATTAGTTATGTTATTTGCATATAAATTTGATGATAGAGTATCGTTCATCACTGAAGTTGAGTACGAACATGTAAAGGAAGTTTACATAGAACAAGCATGGTTAAATTATGCTTTAAATGATAACACAAATCTTAGAGCAGGATTACTTTTAGTACCTATGGGTATTGTAAATGAGTACCATGAACCTACTACCTTTAATGGTGTAGAAAGACCTACACTTGATANTAAAATTGTCCCAACGACTTGGAGAGAAATTGGTATCGGTATTGCAGGAAGGCTGGATAATTTTAACATGAGATATCAAGCTTATATTATGAATGGTCCAGTTTCTTTCAATGGAGCTCATAAATTAAAAGGTACTAATGGACTTCGTTCAGGAAGACAGAAAGGTGCTGAGTCTGTTGGAAGTGATGCAAATCTTTCAACTAGACTTGATTTCTATGGAATTCTCGGATTAAGATTAGGGCTATCATACTATACTGGAAAAACACAAACTATAGATACTTCATCAACTGGATCTCAAGTTGGTTTAAATATGTTCGGCTTTGACGCTAGATATGTTAAAAATAATTTCTCAGCTAGATACCAATATATAAATGCAAACCTTTCTGACACTAATCAATATAACAGAGCATCTGGAAAAGATCTTGGATCTCAAATGGGTGGATATTATATTGAAGCTGCATATAATGNACTTCCAATAGAGGCAAAACAAAGACTTGATCTATTTTTGAGGTATGAAGATTTAAATCAACACAAAGCTGTTGATGGTATTGAAAAAAATCTTGCATTTCATAGAAAAGAATGGACAATTGGTGCTTCATATCATTTATCGAAAGGATCCGTTTTTAAAATGGATTATCAATCTAAAGGAACCGCTGTAAATAACAGTGATGCTAAAGGACAATTTAATATGGGTGTTGGAATATTTTTCTAAATAGTGAAAAAAAATACTTTTCTAATATTAGTTTATTTGTTGATTAACTCATCTTTTGCTTTTTCACAGATTAATAAAAAAGCAGATAAAGAAATCAAAAAAGTCTTTTCAATTGAAAATTATCAGNTGGAAAGAGCCATAAACCAAAACTTTGAAGATTTCTTATCAAAAAGATTACTGTCAATAATTTCAGACAATCAAAAGATTGGCTATGCTTACTTAGGTACTGCCCCAAGCCAAACAAAGTATTTTGATTATTTAGTATTATTTGATGATAATCTTGTTATTCAATCAATCAAAATCTTAGTCTACAGAGAGGACTATGGTGGAGAGATTGGAAGTAAAAGATGGCTTAGTCAATTTAAAGGAAAGAGTTTTATTGAAAGATTTAAATACAGAAAAAATATTGCAGCAATTTCTGGAGCAACAATATCTGTTAATTCTTTAACAGATGCGGTAAATGATATCNTAACCTACCTTACAAGTTTAAAAAATCAAGGAGTAATTTGATATAGTAGTATAATTGCTCTTCTCAATAATTTTCAATAATTTCATAAAAAATCCAAATGAAGTTTTTGAAAAACAAAATGTCTTTGAGGTTGAGAATTTTTATCTCAATGATTTTGTTGGTGTTTACTGCTATTCTTCTTGTTCTAGGTTCNACATATTATCAATATAGAANTGAATCTGATCAATATAATTCATACAGACAGGAAAGAAAAGAAAGTCAATTAAAAAGACAGATTAACTATATTGTAAAGAAATATGATCTTTCAGGTAATTATGATAAGTGGGTAGATTATACTATTGATTTTGAGGAAATNACTAAAATTCATAGTGTTGAATATTCTATTTTTACAATTGAAGGACACCCTCTCTTTTATTCTTACCTTCCATTAGATGTAATTTCAAACAACTATTCTTTAGATATTGATTTTGCAAACATGTTAGTGTCAAATGAAGAAGGTAAATTTACTTCTGAGAACATTACAGATGTTGGTAAATTCCAATCTTCCTATAGTGTTTTAAAAACTGATGCTGGAGAAAAATATGCAATATTATTCTTTCCCTACTTCCAGGATGTATCATTTGCNGAGAGTGAATTAAATGTTTTCTTAACAACTTTATACCAGATATACTTTATCATGTTGGTAGTTGCAATTGTNCTTGCTTATTTTATTTCCAGATTTGTTACAAGGTCAATTGAAACAATAAGATTAAAAATTGGGCAAACAGGTCTTTTGAAAAAAAATGAAAAGATATATTTAAATAATGCTACTAAAGAAATTGATAGTTTAGTTAATTCGTATAATAAGATGATAGATGATTTGGAAGACAGCGCCCAAAGATTAGCAAAAACTGAGAGAGAACAAGCTTGGCAAGAAATGGCTAAACAGGTTGCACATGAAATTAAAAATCCACTCACACCAATGAGATTAACTGTTCAAAGTTTTCAAAAAAATAATNGTTTGAATTCTGTTGATGAGAAACTTAAACTTAATGATTTTTGTGAAACATTAATTGAACAGATTGATACAATGAGTAATGTAGCTACTNCATTTTCTGATTTTGCAACTCTTCCAAAAACACAGCTTGAAAAAACAGATATAGTAGAAGCAACTAAAAAAGTTGTTGAAATTTTTGAACATAATAAAATTACTNTTGAAACTTCTAATGAAAATATATTTTTAAAATTAGATAAAGCTCAATGGATTAGAGTAATGACTAATCTAATTAAAAATAGTATTCAAGCAATACCTCATGATAGAGAGCCAAATATTGAAGTCATAATAAAAGAATCTTCAAAAAATATTAAGGTAACAGTTTCTGATAATGGACTTGGAGTTTCTAAAAGTAATAGAGAAAAAATATTTGAGCCAAAGTTTACAACTAAATCTGATGGAATGGGATTAGGACTTGGAATTGTAAGAAGTATTATAAACTCACACAGAGGTAAGATATCATATAAATCAAAGAATAAAAAGGGTACTGTTTTTACAATTTCTCTCCCAAAATAACTAACAATATTCGTTGTAGGCTTGAATAAGATTTTNAGAGATAAGATCTGCNTCTCTTCCTTCAATATGATGTCTCTCNACCATGTGAACCAATTCACCATCTTTAAATAAAGCGATAGATGGAGAAGAAGGAGGGAAAGGCAGCATTTCCTCTCTTGCTGTATTTGTTGCTTCAATATC
>JGI26247J51722_1000855_pt1 | contig 12288 bp, 16 predicted proteins | sample SaaInlV_100m_DNA_2_FD_51722 | JGI IMG/M metagenome (IMG submission 51722)
GACGAAGAAGGGGACGAAGAGGAAGGCCCTTCAAAAAAGAAAAAAATGATCGCTATCGGTTGTGTGGCTGCTTTATTGCTGACCGGTGGAGGAGCATATTTTGGATGGAAAACCTTAGCCCCGGAAGAACTCACAGAGATGGGGAAATTAGATACGGAAATCCCTGACGAGCTAACGCCAAACCCAGAAAAAGGAACTGAAGTAGCAGAACCAGAAGACGAAGAAGCTCCGTCGAATGGACCTCAAGATTCTGAAGGAGAACCCGTTTCTGAAGAAGATCCCGCTAAAAAGGCAAGTAGCCCAAGTACTTTGGGTACAGAAGAAGATACCGAGTCTGAACTAGCCAAGGAGCTGGGTGCATCGGAAGCTCTAAAGTCACTTGGGATAGAAGGTGACTTTGGTCCGGCTATTGACCCAGAAGAACTCCAAGTCACCCTATCAAGCATTATGCCCGTTGCATTCAATTCAACAGACATCAGAGTCCTTAGCTTTAAGCTAATTATAGAAACATTTGACAAACCTAGTGCCCAGATAATTAAAGAAACGTTACCAGTTTATGAAAAAGCGACGATGAGCACTGTAGAGCTATTCCTCAAAAACAAATTCTATAATGATATTTTTTATGTAAAAGAAAAACTCCAGCGTCGACTTCAAAAAAGTTTCGAATCTAAAATGGAAAGTACCGGCCGGATTAAAAAAGTAAAATTCGCAGACTTTGTAGTGAAGTAAAACAATTCATTTCCAAACCCTACACACTCTGTTCGATTAGCAAAACTGACTACCAAAAACCCGCCTAGGAAGAAGCTAGCTCTGCCGCTTTTAGTCGGTCGAGGACTTCTTTTATTTGCCATAACAGCTTAAGAACACCTTCACCCGTCATCGAAGAAATAAAGTAAACGTGTGGATTGATCTCCTTTAAGCGCGATTCATAAGCCTTAAATTTTTCTATGGCTTCCGGGTGATCAACTTTAGAAGCAACGAGGATTTGAGGGCTTTGATACAACTTCTCACTAAAGCACTCTAACTCGTGTTGGACGATTTTGTAATCATCTAAGGGATCACGAGTGTTGTCAGAAGAAAAATCCAAAAGATGCACTAACAAACGACTTCGCTCGGTGTGCTTTAAAAAGCGAATTCCAAGCCCTTTTCCCTTGTGAGCTCCCTCCACAAGGCCAGGAATATCAGCCGCCACGAAGGTAGAAAAATCGTCTAACTGCACAACTCCCAAATTGGGAATCAAGGTCGTGAAAGGATAATCAGCAATCTTAGGGCGCGCGTGAGATACTTTTGAAATAAAGGTGGATTTACCTGCATTTGGGAGGCCTATAACTGCCACGTCTGCCAATAATTTTAATTCAAGAAAAAGTTTTTTTTCTTCTGTTTTCGAACCTAAGTCGAATCTTCTAGGGGCTCGGTTTCTTGATGATTTGAACCGTGTATTGCCACGCCCTCCCCTTCCTCCTCTAGCGGCCACAAACTGTGTATTGTGTTCCGTAAGATCAGCCAGAAGCTCTAAACTTTCTTTCTCTTTGATCAATGTTCCTGTTGGGATTTTGACAACTAAATCTCTTCCCTTTTTCCCAGTCATGGTCTTACCTTTTCCCGAACTTCCATGACCTGCTTTGTATAAACGGCTATTTTTTAAATCCGTCAAAGTGGACAAGTGTGAATCGGCTTCAAAAATAATATCGCCCCCGTCACCCCCATCTCCCCCATCCGGGCCTCCCAGAGGCACATACTTTTCTCTTCGAAAGCTACAACACCCATTACCACCATCACCGGCTTGGATTAAAATAGTAACCTCATCAATAAACATGAAATCAACTAGGTCGTTAAAATTAAAAAGGATCGGCGGTCTGATTGAATATTGGCTCAATACCACCGGCGGTGTAATTATTTGGAAATAAAACGGTAGGAGAGGCTGTCAAAAAAGCCCTAGAAATTAAGAAAACTACTAATTAGCGGGATAAACGCTTATTTTTTGCTTTTTACGAGTCATATTCTCAAACTTAACGAGACCCTGAACTTTAGAGAAAATAGTGTAATCACTGCCTATGCCAACATTCTCACCTGGATGAAATGTTGTGCCGCGCTGACGAACAAGAATGTCACCCGCTTTCACAACCTGCCCTCCATATCGCTTGACACCTAAACGCTTCCCGATACTATCTCTGCCATTAGTGGTACTACCCTGTCCCTTTTTATGAGCCATAAATTTTTCCTATTTCTTAATTATTTCTGTGATCTTCAATTGAGTAAAAAATTGGCGGTGTCCGTTTTTCCTACGGTAGTTTTTTCGGCGTTTCTTTTTAAAAACAATTATTTTAGCGCCCTTTCCTTGCTCCACCACTTCACCGGTAACCTTACAATTAGAAACATACGGGGACCCCACTTCAACCTTTTCCCCTTCTCCAACCATCAGCACTTGGCTTAAAGTGACCTTATCACCAACATCACTATCTAGTTTTTCGACTTCAATCAAGTCACCTTGAGACACCTTATACTGTTTACCGCCTGTATTTAAAACCGCGAACATCAAGAAACTCCTCTAGTTCAATTCCTATTCAACTAACACCTCCAATAATCATTGAAGGTTAAAATATTATATCTTGATTAAACGAACTTTGGATCTTAATTAATTTAGTCTCCTATGTCAAGCTTTTGAGGAAAAAATTTATCGAGAAAATTCATACATTCATACAAATATTTTCGGTTCAGCGAACCCTTTAAAGAGGTGCAGAAAAAATAAACCTCTGGAATAATAGAGCACTATCTTGATACAGTTTATCGAAGTGACATAACAATATTTCATCAAAAATGGGGTTTTAAAAATGTCTTTGAAGGACAAAGAAAAATGGGATCATAAATACGAGACTCCCGAGTATATAACCAGCAAGGAGCCTGCCAAATTGCTTAAAATTCACTCGGATATGCTCAATGGAAAAGGTTCGGCTCTCGACATTGCATCAGGAGAGGGCAGAAATGCCGTTTTTGCAGCTGAAAAAGGTTATGAAACTCTAGCAGTCGATATATCAACTAACGGACTTGAGAAAGCTCATGCTTTGGCTGATGAAAAAGGAGTCACCATTGAAACTTGCGTGGTCGATCTAGATAACTGGAAAATTAAACAAAATGCATTTGACCTTATTCTCTGTTTTAATTTTCTTGATAGGCAAATTTTTCCAGCTATCAAAAATGCCCTAAAATCAGGAGGGCTGATCTTTTACGAAACATTCACCATCGATTATCTCAAACACAGTAGTTTTAAGCGTGAATGGGTTTTAGAGCACAACGAACTGTTAGATGCTTTTAGCGAACTACGTATTTTGTACTATAGGGAAGTTGATATTAATAATAAAGCCTTCGCTTCTCTGATAGCGCTCAAAAATAAATGAATCATAAAACAAAAATAAATTATTTTTCGCACGCGGGATTTATATGTTTTTTTCTCTGCTCTACCTTATTTATTGGTTGCTCGGCACCAGAGACGCGTTTTAAAAAAGAACGATTGACTCTTGTCTATCGCCAGCAATCATCATTTGACGCAGAAATCAAAAAACTTCGCCTTGAGCACCCCATTAAAATATCAGAGGAACAGACAACAGACCACTTGCTGTCCCTACATTACGAAGAATTATCTTTACTTGGCAAAAAAAAATATATTTTTTCTTCGAATGACGTTCTTGAAATAGCCTCTTTAATCACGAAAGCATTGAATCGTATAAAACCTAACAAAATTTTGCATTATGAGATTGAGACGTCAAGCGGAAAAACGAAGGGAACCATTTTTCGAGTAAAAAGGAATATTAACTGGCGGTTTGAGACCATAAACGGTATAAATTTCTCGAACACTGGCTTTTCCGGGTTCAAAGGCTCTAGCTGGCAACTATTACCTAAGAATGGCCAACTCTTTCATAAAGAACATACCGTATTAGGCAACGATCAAAAGAAAAATTGGATCATAGCCAACTTAGATTTACCAGTGCAATCAAAACGTGGTCTAAACTTAGGGCTTCTTAAAAAAATATCAAAGNAATCACCCGCCCCTCAGAGTCCGAAGCAAAAACTGCCTANCAATTTACCAATTAGTGAAAAAGGGGAATTTGAAAAACGCTTGCAGTTCTTGAAGAGCCTCCGCGATAAAAAACTAATTGACGNCGATGAGTATAAAAATAAAAAAATAGAATTGCTGAGTCAGTTTCCTTAAAGAACTAACTTTTCTAACATCCAANAGTTGGCTTTTTACCTAGCTTGTTTTACAAAATTTTCTAAGATTTCATCTACTTTATCCATAAAGTTATTACGTTCTTGATTGTTGGTGTCGATTTTTCGCTTAGTCTTTACTACATCAGCATCCGGCAAATCCTCTCGNCTAACCTCATCTTCAAGGTGCCATAGTTTAATGTTGCTCATTGCTAATTTGCTCACCGCTTCCCCTAAGTGATTTACATCTTCCGCTGAGGTAACGTTAAGGTTTTTATAAAGTTTGACCTTTTCATCGCGAATTCTAACTTCACCAGCAAGTGCGGAACTTAGGAAAACATCGATTTCCTCTAGCAACTCTTTTCGTTGACGATCAACTAACTCCATCTTGTCCATTAGTTCTTGCTTTTGAAGATCAGATGCATCTCTAGCTTGAGCAGCTTCATCTAAGTGCCAGTAACGCAAGTTTTTAATAGAGAGNTTATCTATAAGACTTCCTAAAGTTTCTGCCATAGGTCAAGTTCCATGAATTTAAAATGTTAGTTGATAAATGAAAAAAGTTGCTACGCAACAAAATAAATGCCACCTGTTCTATACCGAGTCAAATTATCACATTAGACAGGCTACCTTCAACCACTTTCAGTCCTTAAATAAGGCGACAACAAAGTTAACGTTTTCGAAGAAGCGATATTCCATCCCTTATCGCAAGCATAACTTTCTCGACACGGTGATCGTGCATGACTCTTTGATTAAACCTGTGAATAGCATGATCAGATGGCTCTTTGGGGCTCAACACTCTTCCACTCCATAAAACATTATCAACCACAATCAGCCCACCTGGCCTCATAATCGGAAGCAAGGTCTCGTAATAATTTAAGTAATTTTCCTTGTCCGCGTCAATAAAAGCCATGTCGAAAGAACCAGAAAGTTTTTTTAAGTTGTCCAATGCCGGACCTTCTTTTAAAATAATCTTTTTCCCGTGCAAACTTTTATCAAAAAACTGTTTTGCAAATTTAATTGCAACAGGGTCCACTTCACAGGTGATAAGGTAGCCATCTTCTGGGAGAGCTTCCGCCATAGAAATAGCGCTATACCCACCAAAGGTACCTACCTCAACAATACGCCTTGCCCCTACAAGCCCTGCCAGCATCTTAAGTAATCGCCCCTCAATACGACCAGTAAGCATCTGTGGAATTTCTAATTGGTCATACGTATCTAACTCCAGTTGCCATAAAAGATCATCTTCAATCTGTGTATGATCGTAAGCATAATTTTCTATATCTTCATTAACAAAATTCATATCTATCCCCTATAAAGTCTCGTTCAATAGGTAACAACTTTTTCATCTTGTACCCGCCAAGCATACCAAGTCCCTACTGTTTCAAGTGGATTCCATTTTCTTCCAAGAGCGCGCATTCGTTTGATAGTGGGTATTTGGCGCATACGATATAATTTTTTAAGCGCTAACTGTAACCCCAAGTCTCCAATTGGCAATACATTCGGCCGATTGAGTGAATATCAGGAACATCTCAGCTGTCCACCTCCCAATCCCATGAACTTCTGTCAGTTGACGAATCACTTCGTCATTGTCCATATGGTGTAGGCGATGCGGGCGAAGTATTTTTTCATGAAAATGCAAACTCAAATCCTTCAAATACGCCACTTTTTGCTTTGACAAACCCACTTTTCGTAAATCAATTTCTGGCAACTTCATTACTGCCTGAGGAGTTGGAGAACATCCATTAAAAAGCTTGTTAAAGCGGATTGTAATAGCACCAGCTGCAGCAACTGAAATCTGCTGACCAATGATCGCATTACACAGCACTATAAAATAATTTCGGTTACGTTTAAGTTTTATGGGGCCGAATTTGCGAATTAGTTGAGCCATCACTACATCATTTTTATCAAAATGCAGAAGAATCTCTTTTCGACTCGGGATTATGCGGTCTTCGCTGTTCATGATCTAATGCTCTATTCAGTTAACTTGCAAAGCCCGTAAACATTTCAAATAGGGTGAACATCTAATAACCTCCACTGCTTCATCACTAATATTATTACCATATAGATCGAGGGTAATAAGTTTAGGGAATGACTTAGTTTTCGCAAACACTTGAGCAGACTTATCACCCAAACTATTTTGAGCTAAAGATAAAGCCGTAAGGTTTGGCCATGACCCGCCATTGCATAACTGCGCTAGCCCATCATTCCCTAGTTGCGTTCGCCCCAAATACAATTCCTTTACACTTTGAAAGGCACATGAACTCGCTAAAGCTTTTGCCCCTTCAACCCCAAGTGGATTTTGTTTAAGGTAGAGAATTTCAAGAGAGGTTATGGCCTGCGATTGAGCTAAATCAACCACACCCCTCGAACCTAGAAAATTGTTATGAATGAATAAGCGCTTTAATTGGACCAAAGTCTTGGAGCTAGCTAATGAGCTAAGCGCGCGATCGGTAAGTTTATTCCCCGCTAAGGAGAGTACTCTAAGACTGCTCAACCCTTCCGCGTTAGATAAAAGCTCTACTCCTCGATCACCAAATTCGTTTCTATCCAACCATAATTCCCTTACCGTCTTGAGTCGTGGGTATTCCATAAGATCCTCTAATTCTTCAACATTAACGTCTTTATCATCAAGCTGAAGTTTGAATTGAGGTTCTACTTTACCCCCAGCTCGTGAATAGTTTTCCATTTCACCTCCTTCCAATGGGTTTTCGTTGTCCATTTCAAGGGGAAGTAAAAACATACTATTATCTAAAAGACTTTCAAACAAAGGGCTTATCATTTCAGATCCATCTTTTCTTTTTAAAACGAGTGATTATTTTCAGCGCTATCTGACGTGGTTCAAGGTGAGTGGTCTCAAAAGTACAATCTGCTGCAGCACGGTATTGAGGGTCGCGTTCTATTAAAACTTTTTGTTGTTCTTCTCTAAAGCTTAGCTTCCCTTCAAGTGGAGGGCGGTTCGAGTCTCGACTTATGCGCTGGATAATTTTTTCTAAACTTGACGTCAAAAGAACGAGTTTACCATTTCGCCTTAGGTCTGTGACGTTATGTTTATCCATTACTACTCCACCGCCGCAATCAATAATCGAATTTCTAACTTCTGATGAAATCCGATGAACCACTACACGCTCAATCTCACGAAACCTAACCCAACCTTCTTGTTCAACTATTTCACGAATCGATTTTCCGGCTTGCTGTGTAATTTCTTCATCAAGGCTATAACCTCTACAGTGAAGAATATCTGTCAAACTTTTTGATATGACGGACTTCCCTGTACCTCGGTAGCCTATCAAAACGATATTCATGCAATTAGTTTACCCTATTCAAAATTAACAATAAATTTTACACGGCCAAATTATTTATATATATCAATAAGCTTGAAGATTAAAGTACTTCGGGACATGATGCAAACGAAACTCTCCATAAAAATATCAAACACTTTAAGTCAGTTGTTTTTTTCCATTATGTTACAATTACGAGGTACTTCACGGTAAGCTCCACAAGCTTGATCTAGGGTGTTTAACCTTTAAATAAAAGGATTTTTATTGTGAATAAAAATATTTTTTTTCCTCTTTTAGTGCTTGGGTTTTGCATGACTTTTTATTCTTTGTCCTGGGCAGACGATGACGCTCAAACAGCTAAAATTCGATCAGCGTGCGATAACGAAAGTAACTCTTCTGCCTGTTTCAAAATGGGAGAGCGGTACCGAATCATCGACCGAGATAATAAAACTGCTTTGATATTTTATAAAAAATCCTGTGACGCAGGCTATATGACGGGATGTACGAATGGCGGCAACCTTCTATATATGAAAGGTACCCAATATAGTAAACAATGGAAAGAAGCTAAAAAAATGTATCAAACGGCCTGTGATGCTGGAGAGGATCCAGCCTGTTTTAATCTTGGATCAATTAACTACCGAGAAGGAAGACAAAAAAAGGCAATAAAATTTTATAAACAAGCTTGCAAAATGGGAAACAAACCAGGTTGCGCAAAGGAACAAAGATTAAAAAGGTGAAAAAGATTGAAAAGCTTAAAAACTGGGAAGAGCTTGTCAACGACGGTGAACAATATGGGGATCCCACAAGCAAACTAACTAAAGACCAAAAAGCAATCTTTGAGAACATCAAGGATCAAAAAATCCTGAAACTTCAGGATGCCTACGTATTTATCAAAAGAGATGAAGTTACAAGAGAACACGGCATCCACCTTGCCACCCTGCTATCTGATTTTGAACCCTTAAGTTCTGTCCACACGATTATTATCACCCACAACAACTTGGGACCCGAAGGCATAAAAATTATCGCGGGTTCAAGCACTCTACCTAAGGTAGATTATCTTCATCTGGGTTCCAATAATCTGGGGGATGAAGGCGTAGAAGCTCTTTCGTCCTGCAATCTTTTCTCAGAAGTAAAAACACTCAACCTTGAACAAAACGGAATTACCGAACGAGGGGCAAAGGCTTTGGCGACCTCTTCTGCGTTAACCAAGTTAACCTCTCTAAACTTAGTGGATAACAAGATTGGCGATCGGGGTGCGTTGGCAATCGCAAATTCAGACACTTTATCAAATTTAACCTACCTCCACTTAGGTGGTAATCGGATAAAATCTGAGGAAACAAAAAAAGTCCTCCGCGAATCCAAAAAGTTAACCCAATTAAAAACACTCAAGGCTTTCTAAGAAAATCTCACAGAGAGACGATCCTAAACACGATCAAAAAATTCGCAACCCTTTGAGGAAACAATATAACTGTTTATTCTTTATCCCTACTTGTTAAGCAATCAGCATCATGCTCCTGGATTTGATAACTCTGGATCTTCCGGGCGTAATAGTTCAGGTCGAGAATAGTTAACTAAACCTGGTGTGGTCTCGACACCTTCCTGAAGAATAAGCGTCTTTAATTGTGTCAGAGTTTTGGTTTGGTGAATTGCCTTCGCCCCTTCCGAGCCAAAAGCGTTTCTTCCCATATAAAGATGAGTTAGTCCACTTAACTGAGTTGACATGCCAATGGCTTTAGCGCCATCATCTCCAATAGTATTCTGAGACAGGTTCAGAACTTTAAGTTTTTTTAGGTTAGACGTCCCAGCGATGAGACTCGCTCCCGCATCACCAAACTTATTTGCTGCAATATTTAATTCTTCAAGGTTTTCAGCAATCTTACCTCCGATCAGTGAGCGAATCCCCTCGGCGTCGACATAACTACGTTCAAGGTTAAGTTGTTTCAGGCAAGGGAGGGTCTTGGATATGCCTATAGCCATCGCCGTTTTATTGCCAGCTTCCATCCAGCCAATATCAAGTGATTCTAATTGCATAAAGTTTGACGAGTTAACAAAATCTACCAGAGAATCATCAGTTAGTTTGTTGTCAGACAAAATAAGCGATTTAATATTTTTTAAAGTAGAACTTGAAGAGTTGGCCCACTTCTTTATTCCTTCATCTGTTATAAAATTAACCCCAAGCTTTAGTACTTCCAGTTTCAATAACTGATTTGATTCACTTAAAATTTTCAACGCTTCATCACCGATTTGATTGTCTCCTAAATCCAAAACCCGAACCTGATTAACTTGACTGGAGCATGCCAATAAAGTAATTTCATCCGTAGAGTAATATTTACTCGGCAGCCTTAGTATTGTAGATTCATCTTCTAAACTGGTGGTGATAGTTTCTTCAACCTTTGGAGCTAGTTCTTCTAAAGTCGGCCTACTATCATCATATTCCGCGTTACCACCCCTAATAATACCCATTTAAATACTCCTAAAAAAAATATTTCACCTATTTCCCCTCGTAAAGCTATAACGACTACCTATCACCCTTGATTTTTTTGATGTATTATATGCAACCCCTCAAGAGTTAAAAAAGGATCTATAGTGTCTATAGATTTAGCCTTGGAAGCTATCAAGTCAACTATTCCTCCAGTTGCAACAACACGCGCTTTTTGTTGCAGCTCTTCCTGTATTTTTAAAACCATTCCATCGATCATACTAACGAATCCGTATATTGTTCCTGAATGGATACTTTCAATCGTGGACTTTCCTATAACATGGTCAGGTTCTGCCATCTCAACGCGGGGAAGTTTGGCAGCGTTTTTAAAAAGAGCTTCTAAAGACAACTGGACGCCGGGGAAAATAGCCCCCCCCAGATACTCACCTTTTTCAGAAACGGCATCAAATGTTGTCGCTGTACCAAAGTCAACGATAATCAGTGGACCACCATATTTCTCATAAGCAGCCACAGAGTTGACAATACGATCAGCACCTACCTCGGCAGGGTTTTTATAAAGTATCGATATCCCCGTTTTAATTCCAGGGCCAACAATAAGAGGATCACACGAAAAGTATTTCCTGCTCATCTCCTTTAAAATAGGAATCAGAGGTGGCACCACACAAGCAATGACAATCTCATCTATGATTTCAACTCCTACATCATTAAGCAGGATGAATTCTTTGATTAGCACCCAATACTCATCAGAGGTACGTGTCCATTCAGTTCGAATCCTCCAATGGGTCAAAAGCTTACCCCTAGAAAACAAACCTATAACATTGTTAGAATTACCAACATCAATCGCAAGTAACACAAAACCCCCATTTAATTAACTACTTGTGGCATTAATTTGCCGTTTGTGGTCTTTGTAATTAGGAACATAAGTTTTTCAAATCATTCACCAAATCTTTACAACTTCTGAATAGTCACCCCCTCTTTATTCCAAGCAAACATTATACTTGTAGAGACTTAAAAAATATTAAAAATATTAAATTTTTAGATAAAAATGGAGTCGCGTAGAGGTTCATGAAGAGTTGTGAAATTTATTGAGTTACTAATAGCCACACTAGTAAAAGCTGAATACTTATTAGTTAAAAACGCAGAATCACACCAAACTAAATAGAGACTTACAACCAAACAAACACAAACCTTTGCACTAGAAAGTTTCTAGGTTATAATTTCTGCTGTGAATTTATAATTCACAGCAGTAAATTAGAAAAATTTAATTAGCCCACTCAAATTGAAAGAATCAGGATACATGACGGAAGACCCGTTCCACATTGAATGGAAGACATCTCTACATACCCCCTTCAGCGATCGGCTGATTATTCTTTTTGGGAAGAAATTACTTTCAAAGACCTGCAAACAACCATTTTAGCTACGCTTACTGACGAAAAATTAAAAACATTTTTGGGTGTCGTTAGAAATGGAAGCGCATTTAAATTAGGGGAGTATTTTTATAGGATTAACACAAACTGATACGGCGCAACCTACATTCATTAACCCCTGAAATTATAGATTTAATACTCTAGTCAAAAACATTCATGCCCTATTCTACCTCGAAACACAAGTTTGCCTTTGGCCAACAAATACACCATAAGCTATTTGATTATTACGGAGTAATTGTTGCGGTAGACACATGCTACAAGGGTGATGACCAGTGGTATGAAATGGTAGCACGCTCCCGCCCTCCTAAAGNAAAACCTTGGTACCATGTTAAAAAAGCTGATGGGAGTCAAACTTACGTTGCAGAGCGCAATTTAGAAATCAATCCAGTAACAAACAACTAGGTCCAACGAGTACACTAAGTCGATAGTTGTTTTANTCACCAAAAACTCCAGAATAAAAAAATGCTAGAAAGATTAAAAAACCACCCCATAAATTTCGCGCTAAACTTTGGCTATGCTTAAACGTTTCGAAATCCTTCGAGGACTCCTCGTTTCTATCGAACAATAACCAGTGTTCGAAAATCAACCAAACCGGCGGCAGCAATGCCCAAGCCGCGAAAATAATTTCACGAGGACACGCATTCAAATGGGAACGATAGGTATAAACTAGACCTACTAGTGCCAGAGTTGGGCCTAAAACTCTCCTAATTTTTACTTTTCCCCACTTTCCAGTAGCCTTGTTAACGCTAGACATTTTATGTCCCCATTTATTAAATAGGAAAACCCAAGGATTTCGACTGGTGCAAAAGGTTAGATAGTTCAATCATANTGATTTCACCTTGCCAACATTAAGAAGTCTTTGAGTTTGTGTTTGATGATAAATTATAGTGAGCACGAACTGTGCCGCCAAAAAACATACTAATGGGAAAAGACAACGTTC
>JGI26247J51722_1000860_pt1 | contig 12230 bp, 15 predicted proteins | sample SaaInlV_100m_DNA_2_FD_51722 | JGI IMG/M metagenome (IMG submission 51722)
ATTAAATTTTCCTCCATCAGAAAAACTATCTGGAGTAAGATTTAATACTCCCATTATATTTGGTATCTTTAAAAAATTTAAATTAGCAAAATTCTTTTGCTTTAATCTAATTTTTTTTAAATCTGATATAACTAGTTTTTTTAATAATTTGTTTAAACTCTTTACTTTTTTTATATGTAAAATTTTCTTTGAAGTTCTTGAAATTATTTCAACATGATCAAATGATAATTTTTTATTTCCATTTAAAGGAATAGTTTTATTTTTATCAACTAATATCTCAGATTCTTTTCCATAGTAAAAATTACACGCTCTAGTGTAATATCTTTTCATTGTATCTTGTTAATGAACTATTTTTGGTTTTAACCCCATTGCACCTAGGGCAGAACTTTGGTCATCATTTTCCTCTGGTTTATCAACCACTTTATCTTTTGGATATAAATTTTTATTTATTATATTTTCTATTTCTTCACCTGTTAAGGTCTCATAAGTTATAAGTGCTTTAGCAATTTTGTGAAGGTCGTCAATTTTTTCTGTTAATATTTTTGTGGCTTGATTATATCCCTCATCAACTAATTTTCTAATTTCTTTATCTATTTTTTGAGCAACTTCCTCTGAAACTGATTGTGTTTGAGTAACTGATCTGCCCAAAAATACTTCTTCTTGATTTTCCCCATATTCTATAGGACCCATTTCTTCACTCATTCCATATTTTGTTACCATAGCTCTAGCAAGTTGTGTTGCTTGGTTAATATCTGATCCACTTCCACCACCAGCTCCTGTAGATATATTGTCTTTTCCAAAAATTAATTCCTCTGCAACTCTTCCACCAAAACACACAGCCATTCTAGCTTTTAAATATTTTATTGAATATCCATGTTTGTCTCTTTCAGGTAAGTTCATAACCATTCCAAGAGCTCTTCCTCTTGGAATTATTGTTGCCTTATGTATTGGATCATAACTGGGCATATTAAATGACACTAAAGCATGCCCGCCCTCATGATATGCTGTTAATTTTTTTTCATCTTCAGTCATTACCATTGAACGTCTTTCAGCACCCATCATTACTTTATCTTTTGCTTCTTCGAACTCAATTAAAGTTACGATTCTTTTATTTTTTCTTGCGGCTAATAAAGCTGCCTCATTTACTAGGTTCGCTAAATCAGCACCTGAAAAACCAGGGGTACCCCTAGCTATAGTTCTTAAATTTACATCTGGGGCCATTTTTATTTTTTTAACGTGCACTTTTAAAATTTTTTCACGTCCAATAATATCTGGATTAGAAACAACTACTTGCCTATCAAATCTACCTGGTCTCAACAATGCGGGGTCAAGTACATCTGGTCTGTTAGTTGCAGCAATAATAATAACTCCCTCATTAGTATCAAATCCATCCATCTCAACTAATAATTGGTTTAGTGTTTGCTCTCTTTCATCGTTTCCTCCTCCTAAACCAGCACCTCTACTTCTGCCTACAGCATCGATTTCATCTATAAAAATTATACATGGTGAATTTTTTTTTCCTTGTTCAAACATATCTCTTACTCTTGAGGCACCTACACCAACGAACATTTCAACAAAATCTGAGCCTGATATTGTGAAAAAAGGAACATTTGCTTCACCGGCTATTGCTCTTGCCAATAAAGTTTTACCAGTTCCTGGAGGACCAACAAGTAGTGCGCCTCTTGGGATTTTACCTCCCAATCTACTAAATTTTTTAGGATCTTTTAAAAACTCGACAATTTCTTCCACTTCTTCTTTTGCCTCTTCTATTCCCGCAACATCATTAAACGTAACTTTTCCCTTAAGTTCATTCATCATCTTCGCTTTTGATTTTCCAAAACCCATTGCACCACCTTTTCCCCCTTGCATTTGTCTCATAAAGAAAATCCAAACAGCAATTAAAAGTAACATTGGAAACCAAGATAAAAGAACACCAAACAATGAAGGCATTTTCTCTTCAAGAGGTGCTGCAGAAATGCTCACTCCTTTATCAGATAATTTTTCAATTAAATTTGGGTCATTGGGTGAATATGTGGAAAATGAATTTCCATTTGAGAACACTCCTTTAATATTGTTTCCCTGAATTTCAACTTTTAGAACCTCGCCATTCTCCACGGATGTTAAAAATTCTGAAAATATAATTTGATTTCCACCTCTAATATTTTGCTGTGGATTTTTAAACATATTATAAAGACCTATCGTTAAAAAGACGATGATGCCCCACATTGCAAGATTTTTTAAATTCATGAGTATAAGATAAGAATTATTACGAGTTTAACAAGTGACAAAATATCATTAAATAACAGATATATTTACTCTTTTGATAGTATTATTGTTCCATTAACTTTCTTAATTATACAGCCACCTAAAGTAACCTTAAATGAAGATTTTGAATTTATTAATTGAATAATTTTATCAATTTTTTTTCCTCGAACAGGATGATATTTTTTTCCTATTATTTGTATTAATTCTACAAACGATCTAAACAAAACTTCATCTGATTGAAATAAAAAACTTTCTTTTAAAATTACTTTTTGTTCTTTTTGCAAAAAAGTTACATTTTCACCTAAATTTTTTTTTAAATAAAATTGAATATTTTCATTTGCAGTTTTTAAATTTTTAATTGTTAAAAAAAACTTATCTCTATCTAGACCTTCTGAACTTAATTGTGTTAAAAAATTTCTTATTTTAACTCTTTTATACTTATCGTCTTTATTCGATGGATCATCTATGTATAATCCAAAAATATTTTTACTGATATAAATCAAATCTTTTTTATCAACATTTATTAGAGGTCTAATTAAATTAACACCGTCTTTTTTTATTTTTTTATCAAGTGAAATTAAACCTTTAAGGCCACTTCCTCTAAGAATTCTTATAAAAAAATTTTCAAATAAGTCGTCTAGATGATGGCCAAGTAAAATATTTTTTATATTAAATTTTTTAGTTTTATTGATTAATAACTCGTATCTTTTATTTCTTGCTACAGATTGAATATTTTTTTTTGGTTTAGCGCCATTCCAAGTTAATATTTCAAGATTTATCAAATAATTTTTAAGAATTTTTTGCACATATTTTGCCTCAGAAGTAGATTCTTTTCTTAACTTATGATTAACAATAAAATACTTTACGTTTATAAAATTTTTAATTGCAAATATTTTTGCTAAAAAAGATAAAGCAAGACTATCTGGACCTCCTGAAACAGCTACAATAAAATCTTGATTTTTAACTAAATCATTTTCAAATTTTTTATAAATTTGAAGAATTCGTTTATCTTTTAATTTGTTTAATAAAAACTTATGAGTCTTCTTTGATACATTCAAACTTTTTTGACTCATATTTTGCTTTTTGAATTACTGATTGATTTGCTTTCGGATATTGTTTCTCAACGCCATTTATCATTTTACAACCCTGATCTTTTTCTCCAATTTGTACCATTGATACACCAAGTTTTAACAGATTTATAGGAGCTTTATTTCCTTTAGGATATTTTTGATAACCCTCCAAGTAAGCAGTTGCAGCATCAGTATAAAGCTGTCTTATTCTAAATGTTTCAGCATACCAATATTGAGCACTTCCAGCTAACTCATGTTCACTATTGGATAAAACGAATTCTCTAAAAGCTCTTTCAGCCATACTATAATCTCCAACTTTTAAAAAACTTGTAGCCAATTCATATTGTTTTTTAGGAGTTAAATCTTGTGGTAATATTTTTTCTTCCGCTTGAAAAGTTTCAGTTACAACTGAACCAGTAGTATCTATAGATTGAATTTGTTGAGACGTTTCAGATGTTTCGGTATCTTTATATGATATAGAGCCTAGATCTTGAGGTTGTGAACTTCCTGGTAATGCTTCATTGGAATTTGTTTTTGATTTTGAAGATAATTTTTCTGTAATTTCACCAGAACTAATTACTGATTCTATATCTTGAAATCTTATTTGGTTATCAGCTTGAACTTTTGATAATCTATTAGATAGTTTATCGAGCTTAAAATTAATTTCTTCAAATTTATTAGTTAATTCTCTAAATTGATTTTCAACTTCTGATAATTTTAATAAATGCCTTGTAAGCACATCCTCAGAATTAGTGTCTAATTCAACATCTAAATTTTCACTCGCTGATTTATTAACTTCAATTGAGCCTGAATATACTGCTCGCTCAAGAGTTTTAAGATCATTCTTTATATTTTCCAAAGTTTCATAAATATTATGATTATCTGCGTATGAAGAGCTAACAAGACCAAGGCTAAGTAAAAATAATAATTTTAACATTATTATTTTAAATATAAATTTCATTAATAAGTTAATTTATGATTATAAAAATGGCAAAAAAAAGACCCTAAAACATGATAGCTTTAGGGTCTTTAAAATTTAAACTTTTAATTTGCTTTAACTGTTACTGATCTTCTGTTTTTTGACCAAGCTAAAGGGTTAGAACCAGCATCTACAGGTCTTTCTTTACCATAACTTAATACTGAAATTCTGTCAGACGATATTCCATAAGTCATCAAATAATCTTTTGCTGCATTTGCTCTTCTTTCACCAAGTGCTAAGTTGTACTCTCTAGTACCTCTTTCGTCAGCATGACCTTCAAGAACTACATTGATACTTGAATTTTTTCTCAACCAAGCTGCTTGAGTTCTTAATGTTTCTCTTGATGCTGTTGTTAAAACTGTTTCATTTGTAGCAAAGAATACTCTGTCAGCTACACCATCTGCCAAATACTCAACTGTGTCAGTGCCTGTATAAACATCACCTTGCATTTGTCCTGTTGAAACTTCTTTTTTAGTCGCACATGCAGATAACACTAAACATGCTGCAAAAACTAAAAATGTATTTTTTAAAATTTTGTTTAATTTCATTAAATTGCTCCTTGCTGCTAATTTCAATTACTTAACTTTTTCACAACTAAATAGATGTTTCAAGTTAAAAAATCAAGTTATTTAAGGCAGTTTTTAATTAATTACTTAATAAAGATGACCATGATGGGTCAGATGCATCTGTTGGGGTTGTTACTAATCGCTCATTATAACCTGTTAAGTCAATAGACCAAAGTTTTGCTGAAAACCCTTCTCCGTCACTATTGGTTTTAGTTTCCCTATAAAAAATCAATACTCTTCCATTAGGGGACCAGGACGGTGCTTCCTGATAATAATTTTCTGTTAACAGCCTTTCTCCCTTACCATCTGTTCTCATTACTCCAATATAAAATTTGCCTTTGTGTAGTTTTGTAAATGCTATCAAGTCGCCTCTTGGAGACCAAACAGGAGTTCCATAGATACCATTTCCAAATGATATTCTTTTAACCTCACTTCCATCACTTTTCATGATATAAATTTGCTGGTATCCACTTCTATCTGAATTAAAGGCTATAAATTTTTCCATTTGGAGAATAAGATGGAGAAGTATCAATTGAAGGATGATTGGTAATTCTATCAACTATTCTATTTTCTAAATCCATTGTATAAATGTCTGATTTACCATCTTTAGCAAAACTCATTATTATCTTTTTACCATCAGGAGAAAACCTTGGAGCAAAAGTCATTCCTGGAAAATCACCAACAACTTCTTGAGTGCCTGTTTCAATATCTAGGAGATATACTCTGGGTAAGTTTTTAAAATATGACAAATAAGTAACCATTTGACTGGTTGGATTAAANCTAGGAGTTAAAACAAGCTCATTACCAAGNGTTAAAAATTTATTATTAGCTCCATCCTGATCCATAATAGCTAATCTTTTTTTTCTTTGTGTTTTTGGACCNTCTTCAGCGACGTAAATTATTCTTGTATCAAAGTATCCTTTTTCTCCAGTTAATCGTTCGTAAACTTTATCTGAAATAATGTGTCCAACTCTTCTCCAGTTATTTGGCACTGTAGTGAATGCTAAAGCCATAATTTCTTTAGCCGCCAATACATCCCATAATCTAAATTCAACTCTTAACTTTTCATTTATGAAAGTCACTTTACCGGTAATTAAGGCTTGAGCTTTTATTAAACTCCAATCTTCAAACCTTGGTTTTAAATTTGCAATTTCAGGAGCTTGTAAAAATGCATCTTTGTTTAATGGATTAAAAAGACCAGAGGTTTTCAAATTATTTTCAACAATAACAGATATTTCAGATCCAATATTTTCTTTTTTAATAATTTTTTTGAACTCTTTTCTTGATTGTTCATCAATTGCTAAAGGGGACACTGCTAATGGAAGTGGACTTAAATTTCCTCTAGTAATATCAACTTCAATTAAAGCAAATGCTTTTAATGGAAAAATTAATATTAACAGCAAGATTATTAGTTTTTTTTTCATTTTTATATCTTAACCCTCTAACATCTCTCTTGCATCAAAATTTAATTGTAATTCTTTCCATCTTTCATATCCTGTAGTTGGAACTCTTAGAGGTTGACACAATTTTACAGCTCTTAGAGCGCTTTCAGCTAACACTTTATAAAAACCCTGGCCAGGCTTATTCATTCTTGCATGATCTAAGATTTCTGTTTTTGTAACAGATCCATCTGGTTCTAACATTAGTTTAATTCTGACTAATAAATTTTCATTGTAGGGTAATCCAAGCGGTATGCTCCAACATCCAAAAATCTGAGCTTTTAAAGCGTCTTCTTCACTTAAGGTTAATCCAGTGTTGTCAATATTTCTATCTTGATCTTGAGTGATATCATTGTTTTTTTTAATTACATCGGCACTTTCAATTGCTTTATCAATTAATTTTGCAATATTATCTAAATCTACAAATTCTTTTTTTTCAAATTCTGACACCTGTTTTACTTCTTCATCTAATTTATCTGGATTTTGTTTTTTTTCTTTTTTTGTTTCAATTTTTTTTACAGTTTTTTCAGGTAGCGGAACTGCTTCAGGTGTTTTGTTATCATCTCTCTTATTATCATCAACAGAAACAACTGTTTTTGTTTTTGTTTTTTCTACTTTTTTAGGTGGGGCTTGTTCTGATACTAATTTCTTTTCTTTTTCTTTAATTTTTTCTATTGTTTTTTTTGCTTTAGGCGCAAAAGGTATATTTGTTTTTTCAGTAATCTGAATTAGCTCAACCGAAATAATCGGTGGAATATCTAAAGGTTTTTTTGCTAAAAATGGTAAGCTCATTGCTGTTATAAAAATCAATAATAGATGAAAAACAGAAGATATAATAATACTTCTATTCATAATTAATTACCTTTGTTTATATGGCTCAGATATCAAAGCAACTTTAGTAAATCCAGAACCAGATAACAAACCCATGATCTCTAATACTCTCCCATAATTTATTGTTTTATCTCCCCTAACGTAAATTCTAGTATCTGTTCTATTTTTAGATACTGCTAGGACTTTTGCTATGATATTATCGTATTCTACTTTTGCTTCTTGTATAAAAATTTCACCTTTTGCATTTATTGAAAGTGTAAGTGGTTCAGTTTCTTCTGGTAAAGAGTCAGCTGAGGTTTCTGGTAAGTCTACTTGAACACCAACTGTTAACAATGGAGCTGTTACCATAAAAATAATTAACAATACCAGCATTACATCTACGAATGGTGTTACATTTATTTCGCTCATTGGTTCTTTTGATGAACGAGTAAATTTAAAAGCCATTTAAATTATTGTTAAAAATCTTTTTGAAAAGTTTTCTAATTTTTGAGAATATTTTTTAGAGTCAGTGTTAAATTTATTGTATGCAATAACCGCAGGTATTGCTGCTAACAAACCTAAAGCAGTTGCAAATAGCGCTTCAGCTATTCCAGGAGCAACAATAGCTAGACTGGTGTTTCTTGAAATTGCAATCGATTGGAATGAGTTCATTATACCCCAAACTGTTCCAAATAAACCAATGAAAGGAGCTGTTGAACCAACAGTTGCTAAAAATGTAAAACCTTTATCAATTTTGGTCATCTGTTTCTCAATACCAACTTCTAAAAAAGTGGTCATTTTTTCACTTAAATTATTTTTTGATTTTTTTTTTAATAAACTTTCCATTGCATCTTGGAAAACTACAGCCATTGGATCCTCAACTTTTGCTGGTAAANTATTATAAAAAGTTTCTGCAGACTTAGAATTCCAAAACTTATCTTCAAACTCTTCTGATGATAAATTTATTTTTTTAAATAATCTAAATTTTTCAATAATAACAGCCCAAGAATATATCGAACAAACTATTAAAATTAAGATTACAGATTTAACAACTATATCAGCTCTTAAAAAAAGGCTCATTAAAGAAAAATCAGTATTAGTACCTAAACCTACTGCTTGTGATGCGATATCTGCTTCCATACTCCACTCATCACACTTAAATGTGTCATGAATTTGTCTTAAATTTCTAGATTATTCTTCAATTTTATAAGTTTCGTAATAGAAACTAGCTATCAAGATAGCGTCTGCTTTATTGGAATCTTTTTTTTTTGATAATTGACTTGAAAAATAAGGAAAAATTTCGATTGCCCTTGTTCTGCTTGCATCTTTTTCTGAATTTATAAGATTAAAATATTTTTTCCACTTTGCAGGTCTCACAAAATACATGGGCAGCTGCATTGCAGAGCATATTCCCTTTAAAATTCCAAATGATTGACCAAAGTTAAACATGCTTGTTACACCTTGGCCAGGCATAGCTGATACTTGTTCAATAACTACTTTTATTTCCTTTTTGTCTAATTTTTTTATTTTTTCTGAAATTTCATTAAAAATCTGAGAGCCATTGACTTGTTTTTTATTCTTTTTTCCTTCAGTCATTGTTGGCATTTCTACAACATCAATTATTTTTCCATCTTGAAAAAAACATATTGATCCTGAAATACCTGGGTCAATTCCGATTATAAGCATTAATTATCACTGAAATTTGCATTTGAAAAAACATTTTGCACATCATCATCATCTTCTAATGTTTCTAAAAATTCAATTACACTTTCTTGCTTATTTTTTTCAACATTTGCATTATTTAATGCAATCCACTCTATCTCTGTTGAAATAAAATTTACAACAATCTTCTCTAACTTTTTCTTTACATTATAAATATCGCTCATTGAACATTGAATTTCATGAAATTCATTATGAGAAATACATTCATCAGCTCCCGAGTCAATCGCAAGTTCAAAAATATTTTCGTCAGAGATTTCATTTTTATCAATTTTAATTATACCTAATTGATTAAAATTATGTGATGCTGAGCCTTGAGTTCCTAGACTTCCACCACTTTTTTGAAATATAGTTCTAATATTTGATGCAGTTCTATTTTTGTTATCAGTTAAAGTTTCTACAATTACTGCAATTTTATCTGGGCCAAATCCTTCATATCTAAGGTTTTCAAAATTAATACCTGATGCAGCTGAGGATTTGTCAATTGCTCTTTCAATATTATCTTTTGGCATATTGGCAGATCTTGCAGCTTGAATTGCAGACCTTAATCTTGGATTCATTGCTGGATCTTTATCACCAAGTTTTGCAGCTACACTTATCTCTTTAGATAATTTTGAGAAAATTTTAGATCTTTGCTTATCTGCTTTTCCCTTTGAATGCTTAATACTTGCCCACTTTGAATGACCTGACATAATTTTTCTAAGTATTTTTTAGTTGAGCTCCATAAACATAACTTTCTATGCTAATTGCTAGACCTGTTTGTATATCACATTCAACAATAACACCACACAAAGTAGCATCATTAGTTGCTGGAAAATGTTTTGTTGATTTTTTTTTTAAAAATCTATTCAATGAATTTTCAGTATTCATACCTATAACAGAGTTGTAATCTCCGCACATACCAGCATCTGTTTGATAACCTGTTCCACCTATTAATATTCTTGCATCATTTGTAGGAATATGTGTATGTGTTCCAACAACTAAAGTAGCCTTGCCATCAAAAAAATGACCTATTGCATTTTTTTCACTTGTTATTTCGCCGTGAAAATCAACAATCAATAANTCATAGTCTTTTTTTAATTTATATTGCTTCATGAATTTTTCTGATATCTCAAANACATCATCACATTTTTTCATAAAAACATTTCCCATCAAATTAAGAACTCCAATTTTGATACTTTNTTTTGNATTATAAATATTAAACCCATTACCTGGAGCTGGTTCAAATAGGTTTTTTGGTCTCAANAGTCTCTCTTCTTTATCTATGTACTCCATTATTTCTTTTTGATCCCACACATGGTTTCCTGTTGTAATTACATCAACTCCACAATTGAAAAAATCATTACATATCTCTTTAGTCAAACCCACACCTTGGGATGCTGCATTCTCACCATTTACAATCACAAAATCTATTTTTTTTGACTCAATTTCTTTCTTAAGATTGTTTANTAATTTTGAACACCCTGAAANTCCAACNACATCACCTAGAAATAATATTTTCATTTTATGATTNCTTTTTCCGTAATTATGAAGTCTAATTTTTTATCNTATTGATCTATTGGTACAGACTTAATTTTTTGATACGAAAAAGCCAAACCAATTTTTGTAACTTTTTTTATCTTGTCAATTTTTTCAATATATCGATCATAAAAACCGCCTCCATAACCCAATCTATTTAAATTATTGTCATAACCGACTAATGGAACTAGCAAAATATCTGGATAAAGTATTTTTGATGAAACTGGCTCAGGTATGCCAAATTTATTTACTTTTAGNGGATATTTTTTTGACCAACTATAAAAATTCATTTGATTGTTTTTTTTTACAATAGGTAATGATATTTCAAAATTTTGTTTATATAGTACATTCAAAATTTCAAGATCATCAATTTCATAATTGGAAGGATAATATCCACCAATCTTTCTGGTATTGGAAACATTCATTTTTAAAAAAGAAATAAATTTATCTAAATTAATCTTAAGATTTTTATTAAAATTTTTTTTTCTGAATTTTAAAATTTTACTTCTTATTTTCGATTTATTCACAAGTATTTATTGAGATATGTTTTCTAATTTTGCTTTTTCTACAAAACTTGATATTTCATCTGNAGCTTCATCAATTAATTTTTCATATTTTTTATGATTAGCCTCAATTTCATTTTTAAAACTNAAATGGTTTTCATTAAGTTCTTTNATTTCTTGCTCTTTNTTATCTCTNTAATCGTAAATAAGTGATTTCAATTCCTTAAATTTGTTTGAAAGATCTTTTAATTCATTTTTTTTTTGATCAACTTTCTTTTTAGTCTCGTAGTATTCGTCCATTACTTTAACTGCTGTTATCAATAAAAGTTTATTTTCTCCTAAATTTCCAAGATTANTCTTTAAATCATTAAACTTTTGGTTGATATGAATTAACAATTCTTCAAGATGCTCTTCTTGACCATCTTCACACGATAATAAAAATTCTTTATTATTAAATTTAATACTTACATTTGCCATTTATCTATTTCTTCCAATAGGGTATTTGTTTCTTGATTTAATTCATCAATTTTTTCAGAAAACTCTGTTTGTTTTTTTTGCTCTAATTTTTCTTGATTCTGAATTTCTTCAAGTTTTTTACTTAAATTTTCATGCTCTTCTAACAATAATTTATATTTATCTTCTAACTCAGATTTTTCAATTTCTAATTGATTTTTTTGAGTGCTTAGACTTTCAACATTGTTTTGCATATCAGGATTACTGAGCTCTAAATTTTTTAATTTATTTAGAGCGTTATTCAATTTTTTTTCTTTTTCGTGGAAAGAATTCATATATATATGTTTATATTATTAAATAGAATCTTCTTAGTCTAGTCAGGATAATTTTGAATAAACTACACAATGATTTGGCAAATTGCATTAGATTTTTATCAATAGATGCAGTTCAAAAAGCAAATTCTGGTCATCCAGGTATGCCCATGGGTATGGCAGATGTAGCTACTGTTTTATTTAGAAATTTTTTGAGATTTAACCCAAAAAATCCAGATTGGTTAAATAGAGATAGATTTGTTTTGTCTGCAGGACATGGTTCTATGCTTCTATATTCATTATTGTGTCTAACTGGATATAAAAGTATTTCTCTTAACGATATTAAGAAGTTTAGGAAACTTAACTCAATATGTGCAGGACACCCAGAATACCATCCTAAGACTGGCATCGAAACTACAACAGGACCTCTTGGTCAAGGGATAGCTAACGCAGTTGGTTTTGCAATTGCTGAAGAAATTTTAAAGAGAAAGCTAGGTAAAGAAATTATAAACCATAAAACATATGTTTTAGCAGGTGATGGCTGCTTAATGGAAGGAATAAGTCACGAAGCAATGAGTTTGGCTGGGCATTTAAAGC
>JGI26247J51722_1000878_pt1 | contig 12104 bp, 9 predicted proteins | sample SaaInlV_100m_DNA_2_FD_51722 | JGI IMG/M metagenome (IMG submission 51722)
CAAGGCTGAAGATGAAGATGGCTTCGCCTACATTCATTTNCCACAAGANCCGGACACCTATAAAAAAGCCTTTAACTTTCTCCAACATACAGGCTGTGGTATATCTTCCCGACAAGCAGAGGATTTGTTGCTTCGCGAGGGGCTTCTTTCAAGTATTTTTGCCGAGGAAACTGTTCCTGCCGATCTTGCTGAATCAACGGTTCACCAAAATCTCTCTTCAATTGTAGGTATTCCTGAGGATGACATTCTTCTGTGTAACTCAGGAATGAATGCCTTTTACGCAGCCTATCTTGCTGCATGTGAAATTCAACGGCCACAGGGAAGGGATATCTGGATACAGCTTGGGTGGCTCTATCTTGATACTCGTGAAATCCTTGAGAAGTTCCTTGGTCCTGACGAACGCCTTATTCGCCACCTTGACGTCTTTGATGTTGATGGTCTCGAAAGCCTTTTCCGGGAAAACCGTGGCCGAATTGCCGGCATTATTACAGAAGCCCCGACCAATCCACTTATTCAAACTCCCGACCTTGAACACATCCATTCGATTGCACGTGAAGAGGGTGCCCTGCTTATTGCCGATCCGACTATTTCTTCTCCCGCAAATATTGCCCTCCTGTCGCATACCGACCTTCTTGTAAACAGCCTAACCAAATATGCGGCCAGTTCAGGTGATATACTCTCCGGGGCCATCTTTTTCAATCCGGCGTCCTTGTTTTATGAAGAGCTCAAGGAATTAATTCCAGTATTGCATGAACCACTTCATCCACGAGACCTCCAGCGTCTAGCCCATGAAATTTCGAGGTATCCCGACGTTATCAATCAAATCAATCGTAATACAAAGGCGCTGGCCAACTTTCTTGATGGTCACCCTGCCATTAAGAAACTCCATTGGGCTTATTCTCCTGAATCCAGGTCGAACTATGAAAAACTTGTTCGTCAGCCTGATTCTCCCGGGGGCTTGCTTACCATTGAGTTAAATTTTCCTATCACTGAATTTTACGACCGTATTCGCATTATAAAAAGCCCAAGCTTTGGCACTTTTTTTTCAATGATTTGCCCTTTCATGTATCTGGCTCACTATAATCTCGTCAGCACTAAGGAGGGAAGAATACACCTCAATGAGTGTGGTATTAATCCTGATCTTGTGCGCGTTGCCATCGGTACTGAGGATACCGAGAGGCTGCTTGCCATCTTCGAGGAGGCTTTGGCTTAATTAAAGCGCCGGGGATTGAGTTGATTGCAGAATTTTGTTGGCTTTGTGCGGAGCCTTTCAGGTTGACCCTTCAACCTCCATTTCTAGCCTTTTTACCCTTTTCAATAAAAACCGCCCCATAATGAACCGCGTCTACATTAAGACATACGGCTGCCAGATGAATCAGCGAGACTCTGAGCAGGTCGCCTGTGACTTGCGTAGTCGTGGTTATTCCATTGTTCAGCATGAGGAAGATGCGGATGTAGTCCTTCTTAATACGTGTAGCGTTCGAGACCAGGCCGAGCAAAAAGCTATAGGAAAAGCAGGTCACCTTGCCCGGCGAAAGCGGGAGAACCCTAATTTCGTCCTCGGTATTCTTGGTTGTATGGCTCAGAATAGGGGTTCTGAACTTCTTGACCGTCTNCCCGATCTGGACCTCGTTGCAGGGACACAGAAATTCCATCGTGTCCCCGACCATTTGGACAATCTCATTGCATCAATGAATGCTCAGGGGCCGCGCCCCACCTCTATTCTTGACTTGGAGGAGGAGCTTGACTCCCAGAATGCCATTAACTCTCACAAGGCAGGGGAAAGGCAGGTCTCAGCCTTTGTCTCCATTATGCAGGGATGTAATATGAAATGTACCTTCTGCATCGTTCCCAAGACTCGTGGTCCTGAACGTGCACGTCCCATTGCACACATAATACAGGAGGTTGAGACACTTGTTGCCAACGGCACTCGCGAGGTTACATTACTAGGGCAAATCGTGACAAGTTATGGGCGGCGAGAAATTCCATTTATCGATAAAAAAAGCCCGTTTGTTCAACTTCTGGAACAGCTGAATGAAATTGATGGCTTGGAGCGCATTCGCTTTACGTCCCCTCATCCTAGAGGCTTCAAGGAAGATCTTGTCGAGGCGTATGGTCGTTTGGATAAACTATGTGAATATGCACACCTTCCTGTCCAGAGTGGTTCTGACCGCATTTTAAAGGCAATGAACAGACCATATTCAGTTGACCGCTATATGCAACTGGTCCGTGACTTGCGAGCTGTGCAACCGGATATGTATTTTAGCACCGATATTATTGTCGGATTCCCCGGGGAGACGGACCAAGATTTCCAGATGACTTGCGACATGTTTGAGGAGATCGGTTTCGATATGGCCTTCATTTTTAAATATAGCCCTCGCTCAGGTACACCGGCGGCAGAGTTGCACGATGACGTTCCAAAGACCGTGAAGGAGGAACGCAACCAGATTTTACTCAAGATTCTAGAGAAGCAATCCCGTCGTCGAAATGCCTCCCTTGTCGGCACCATCCAGGAAATCCTTGTTGAATGCCCTGCTCGAAAAGGAGAGGGAATGTTCATGGGCCGCACCCGCGGATTCAGGAAGGTGATATTTCCCGCCAGTCAACGCTTGATCGGTGAGATGGTCGATGTGGAAATTGAAGAGTCCTCTGTGACGACTCTAAAAGGGCGGTTGTCGCTGACTGGAGTGGATACAGGGATGGCTGTTGCAACCTGAAATAATTGATTGCTGCTGTTTATAATACACATTTTTCATAATTCTTACTTATCCACTGGATTCACACTTAAATGTTTCACAAAATTTTAAACCTATGACACTTTTTACTGCAACCTTGGCGACTGCTGGCGTTCTGCTACTTGTTGGCATGCTTTTACTTTGGAACAGTCCTGCTGTGCAAAAATTTGCCATAGGCTGGCCACGCTCACGTCGTGCTGCCATTATCCTTATCGGGATTGCCGCGGCTTGGTTCCTTTCGCATGTCCTCCAACTTAAGGAGGCTGATTTTGGGGCCTACAAGAATCTTCTTTTTGCCGCTTTCCTTGCGGTGGCAATCCTCTCGTTTTTCCATCTCCCAGACTTTCTTGCTGTTCGTGGATTGGGTATTATTTTGTTACTCTCTGCGCGTGAACTTCTTGGTGCAGCGTACATGCAAGAGCCCCAGAGTCGGCTTTTTTTGGTAACGTTTGTCTATTTGATGATCGCCCTAACGCTGTATGTTGGTGCTTCACCTTACCGGATGCGCGATTTTAATAGTTGGCTCTTTGACAGTGGAAACCGGCCACGTTTACTGGGTGGATTCCTTGGGGCCTATGGACTCCTTCTTGCCGGCGTGGCATTCAATTATTCCTAAAAACGGTTCTAACCGTGTCACGAAGTTCATTGCTACTCCTTGTCTCCGGTCCTGCCGGTAGTGGAAAAACCACACTGTGTGAACGTTTGCTCCACGATTTTGGCCCCAAACTGCAGCGNGTCATCACTTCCACCACCCGTGAACCTCGTGAGGGTGAGTCTGATGGTGTGGACTATCATTTTCTCAGTGAAGCTGAATTCCAGGAAAAGTTGTTAGCCGGTGAATTTTACGAGTCTGCTCAAGTCCATAGTGGATGCTACGGCACACTTAAGTCATCAATTCAAGATCAGCTAACTGAAGATGTAGACCTTGTCCTGAATATTGATGTACAAGGAGCCGCCTCTTTTCGTGAAATTGCAATGGTTGATCCTGTTCTCCGGGGCCAACTTGTCACTGTTTTCATTCAACCAATCAGTACCCAACAAATTCAAGACCGCCTCGAGGGACGCGGCAAGGACAGTCCCGAGGAAATAGAGCGTCGTCTTGTTACTGCGCAACTGGAGATCTCTCATCGGGATTATTTTGACCATGTCATAAAAAGTGGCACGAAGGAGGAAGATTATCAGGCATTTCGGGCCATCTACGAGGTCGAGCGTGGCATCTGAATATATCCTTATGCACGATCAAAAACCATTTTGTATTTGGCGCATGAATGTTCGGAGGGATCGTTTCTTTCACATGGAAGGTTTTTTTGCCCTATAGCTTATGGGCTACGATCCTAAAAGAGCGCTACTGATAGGCGTGGTCCTGCCGAAGACACAGGACTTGGACCACGAAGAAAGTTTGGAAGAACTGGAAGAACTGGCTTTCAACCTTGGCTACCAGGTTCAGGAAACTTTGCTCGTGAAGGTTCGTAAGCCTCAAGCTCGATTTCTCACTGGGCCCGGCAAGGCGAATGAAATTATCAATCTTGCCAAGAGTCTCAAGTGTGGATCAATCCTCTTTGATGAACCACTGATGCCTTCTCAGCAGCGAAACTGGGAGTCAACCAGCGAGCTAAATGTCATTGATCGACAGGAAGTGATACTCGACATTTTTGCTGATCGTGCCCAAACCAGAGAGGCGGTCCTTCAGGTCGAGCTGGCGCGCTTGCAATATGAATTACCTCGTATGAAGCGGCTTTGGACTCATCTCGACCGTCAACGNGGAGGTGGTGCTGTTCAGCGAGGGGAAGGTGAGGCCCAGATTGAAATTGATCAGCGGCTCATTCGTAAACGTATTGCCAAGGTCAAGAGTGAATTGAAACAGGTTGAGAAACGACGTGGAATCCAGCGTAAGCAACGCATGAAAGTCCCTGTGCCTTCCTTTGCTATTGTCGGGTACACCAATGCAGGGAAATCGACATTGCTCAACTGCTTGACTGGCTCTGATGTCTTGGCTGCCGACAAACTTTTTGCTACCCTGGACCCGACTTCGCGAAAGCTTACCTTACCTTCCGGTCGGATAATCGTGGGAACGGACACGGTGGGTTTTGTGAATCGATTACCCCACCGCCTGATACAGGCATTCAAGGCTACGCTCGAAGAGGCNCTTGTGGCCGACTTTCTTGTGCATGTTCTTGATAGTAGCAACCCCGCAGTTGAAGTTCACTTGAAAACGACACTGGAGGTGCTGGAAGAACTCGGAGCAGAAGGGAAGCCACGTATCACTGTTTTTAACAAGACGGATCTTGTCGAGGACCCAGTGTGCCTGCGACAGCTTGGTAAGCTTGTTCCCGGAGCTCTCTCGGTCAGCTGCAAGACGGCGGAGGGTGTTGATGGCCTTCTATCCAGAATGGATGAAGCCCTCAGGGAATCGCCTGTTCTCTCGGAGCTAGTTGTGCCTTACAAACATTATGACCTCATTGCCCAGCTTCATGAACTGGGTTGCATTCAGGAAGAAAAAAACCTGGATCATGGTATCCGTATTCTGGCGCGTGACATACCCGCAGCCTATCGCGAGCGCTTGAATGGTTTCATGCGCCAATCTTCTGGACCCCAAGGGGGTGCAGATTCATCTATTAATGTGTCCTGAAAATGAATCTCCATGCTCGCAAGCCCCCCAGAAACTTTATAGCGGATCCTTTCGAGTACCATCAGGAAATTGACTTAACCATCGATACTCTTACCAACTTGGGACAGGGACTGGGGCGGCTGGATGGTTGGGTTGTCATGGTTCCATACTCAATTCCGGGTGAGAAGATTCGTGCGCGGATTCATCGCAACCACAAGAACTACTCGGAGGCCGACCTTATTGAAGTCCTTGAAAGTTCCTCGCAACGCGTTGAGCCGCGTTGCTCCCTTTTTGGCGAGTGCGGAGGCTGCCAATACCAGCATATGAATCAGGAGGCACAGGCTGAATGGAAACATCGCCAGGTAACTGAGCTATTAGAAAAATCATTGGGAGAGAAGTTATCCATTGAACCGATCCATTCCTCACCCAGACAATTTAATTATCGTTCAAAAATTACTCCTCACCATCAAAGGCCAAGGGATGGTAAGGTTCGTTCAATAGGTTTTCTTCACCACGGCCAGCGTAATTGGATTGTCGATGTACCGCATTGTCCAATTGCCACCGAGGCGATTAATGAGGCCTTGCCCCCGGCTCGTGATGTGGTCCAGCAGAAGGCGGCTACTGGAAAGTTTAAGAAGGGGGCGACTCTCCTTTTTCGTGATACCGGCAGTGCGGTTGTAACAGACTTCCAGGAACTTGTCTTTACCCAAGTTGGGGAGCTCTCCTTCCAGTTTAAGGCAGGCGACTTCTTTCAAAACAATCCCTTTATCCTTGAAGCCTTCACCGAATATACTGTCAGGCAGGCAGCTGGTGGCAATTCGCGTTTCCTTATTGATGCTTACTGTGGTGGTGGCCTTTTTACACTCTTTGGTAGCCGTCATTTTGAGAAGTGCGCCGGGGTTGAAATCAATGAATATTCCGTTGTCCTTGCCCGGGCCAATGCAAATGCAAACCAGATAAATAATTGTAGCTTTCTTCAAAGTTCTGCTGAAGCTATTTTTGGTGATGTTGAATTTTCGCCGAAGGAGACAACCGTTCTTCTGGATCCACCTCGTAAAGGTTGCGACAAAGAGTTTATTGATCAGCTCATTGCTTTTAAACCCATTAGGATTGTCTATGTTTCCTGCGATCCCTCAACCCAGGCTCGCGACCTTGTTCCATTGCGCGATGCCGGTTATCATATTCTCAGAGTGCAACCTTTTGATCTCTTTCCCCAGACTCGACACATAGAAAATGTGGTGACCCTGGAGTTGTCTGCATCAGATTCTGTCGCCTGACAGAGACTATACACTTAGATAATTATTTACCAACTCTTCGGTAAGGCTCCGGGTTTCTCCTCCCTCAACGATCCGTCCGCGATTCATGATATAGAAGTGGTGGGAGAATTCTCGCACGAAATCTAAATATTGCTCCACGATAAGGATGGTCATATCCTTCTCATCAACAAGGTGCTGTAGGATCTTCCCGATCTGCTGGATAATGTTTGGTTGGATTCCCTCCGTCGGCTCATCAAGGATTAGAAGCTTTGGATCAGTTGCGAGGGCTCGACCAATCGCGAGCTGTTGCTGCTGGCCACCGGAAAGGTCACCGCCGCGACGGCTTTTCATTTCTTGAAGGACAGGGAACAGGTCGTAGATTTCATCAAAGATGTCTGTGTCCTGGTCGCCACCGCCGGAGAGGCCAATAATGAGGTTTTCCTCGACCGTTAGCTTGGGGAAAATCATTCGGCCTTGTGGAACATAGCCTATTCCGGATCTGGCCCTCCCATAGGCAGGAAGGTGAGTCATGGCCTTGCCACCGAGTTGTATCTCGCCGGAGTCGGGCTTTTCCAACCCGGTGATGTTGCGGAGCAGGGTGGTCTTGCCTACCCCGTTGCGTCCCATCACGCAAACAATGGACTTCTCCGGGACCTCCATTTTGACATCGCGGAGTGCCTGAACCTCGCCATAGGAGAAATTAAGATTCTGGATTTTTAGGAGAGGTGTCATGGTTATCTTCCAAGGTAGGCCTCGATGACTTCTTTATTCTTTTGTACTTTTTCCAAGGGGCCTTCAGCCATGATCTTACCTTCATTGAGAACAGTGACAGTGGAATTAAGCTGACGGACAAAGTCCATGTCATGTTCAATAACGATGAGGGTGTGATCGCCCTTTAATTCAGTTAGGAGTTGTGCAGTAAGCTCAGTCTCTGAGTCGGTAAGGCCCGCAGCGGGTTCGTCAACAAGAAGAAGCTTGGGTGATGCAAGGATAAGCACACTTATTGCGAGCCACTGGCGTTGGCCGTGACTGAGGTATTTTGCCGGGGTTTCGGCTTGTTGCAGAAGATTTACGCGATCAAGGATTCCATGAATCTTATTCTTTTGTTTGTTCGTGACCTTGCCCCATAGGTTGGGCCATAGTTTTTGATGTCCCGGAAGGGCAAGTTCCATGTTCTCAAAGGTTGTCAGGCTGTCGAAGACGGTAGGGGTCTGAAATTTCCGCCCGATGCCCATGAGGGCAATATCCGTCTCCTTGCGATGAGTGATTTCCTCTTTATCGAAGTGGACCTTGCCGGTCGTTGGTTGGGTCTTCCCGCTTATTACATCGCACAAGGTGGTTTTACCGGCGCCATTTGGGCCGATGATAACTCGTAGTTCGTTATGGGCAATGCCAAGTGCTTTGACATCCAGTGCCTTGAAGCCATCAAAAACCGCGGTGATATCTTGTACATGTAGGAGGTACTTTTTATCCCAGAGCCTGTTGGTGTCAGGACTGAATTCGAGATATTCTTCCTTCATGGAACCTTGTCTTGTCTCTTTGGTGGCATTCATGACTGGTTTCCATCTTTGCTGGTCTGGCCGTTAAGGCGATGCCACAGGTGGATGAGTCCGTTGGGAAAGATGAGGACCACACCAATAAAAAGTAGTCCCAAAATAATGGGCCAATAGTCNGGCTTCCATTGTAGGAGGTAAAAATTGTGCTCGGAAGTCAGAAAGTTGTAGAGCAGGTTGATAGCCAGTGCTCCAAGTACGGCTCCAGAGAGACTACCTCGCCCCCCCACGGCCACCCATATGACAACGAGGATTGAGGCACTGGCTTCCATGTTGGCTGGAGTGAATATTCCCATCTGGGGTGCGTAAAGTATGCCCCCAAGACCGGCGAGCATGGCCGCCACGGTAAAGGCGAACATCTTGTACATATAAGGTTTGTAACCAGAAAAGCGGAGGGTGTTTTCATCATCCCTAACAGCGATGAGAACACGACCCAACCTGGAGCGTACAATGTAATGGCAGAGAAAGTAGGTGGAGCCGAGTGAGACTACTGTTGCCAGATACAAGGCCAGTTTGACGTAGTTTTCGCTTAAGGGATGCCCCAGAATCTTGTCAAAATTGGTGAGTCCGTTGGTTCCGCAGAATTTCATGTTGTTCATGGAGAAGACAAGCCAGGCGGCAACCGTGATTGCTTGGGTGAGGATTGCGAAGTAGACCCCGCGTACGCGACTACGAAATCCAACAAAGCCAATGAGCGCTGCCACGATGCCCGGGATGAGTAGGCCCAGAAGTACNGCCCAGTGAAGGTCGTAGAAAGGCTTCCAGAACCAAGGCAGGGGCTCCACACCCACTTTGGANGAAACCACATGGAGGCAGGCAGGGACCTCCCATCTTCCCGTGGGATCCGTTGCCCCGCCGGCCCCGCCGTGATGGGCGAGGTACATGCCCATTGAGTAGCCGCCCAGTGAAAAGAAAAAGGCCTGGCACAGGCTTAGGATTCCGGTATAGCCCCAGATAAGGTCAAGGCCAACTGCCACGATGGCAAAGCACATGTAGCGGCCCAGCATGTTGACGGTCTCGATGGAGATTGCACCGATCCAGTAGAGGACCGGTATAAGGACCAGCCCGAACACCAGCATTGCAGAAACTGAATGCTGTCGGGCCATGCGGCGAACCGACTCAAGAATCATGGGACTCTTTCCCAGGCTTGCAGATTCAGACATCGCTCAACCTTCCCTTGGGGGCGAAAAGCCCGGCTGGCTTGAACTGTATGAATCCAACGATAATAGCCAGCAGGATCACCTTGGCCCAAATGGCACCAACTACAAAACCACCGATTCTTAATGGCTCGACCCACTTGGTTATGAGGCCAATTCCCAGTCCTGAGCAGATAACGCCGGCAAGCTCACCCACCCCACCGGTAACCACCACCAGAAAGGAATCCACGATGAAATTGTTCTGCCCCATGTCCGGGGTGACTCCACCGATCAGGGTCCATGCGCAACCGGCAACCCCTGCAAGTCCCGAGCCTAATGCAAAAGTGCAACGATCGACGTTGCGTGTGTTGACACCAAGGGAGCTTGCCATATCGCGGTTTTGCATGGTAGCACGCATTCGTAAGCCGAGCGGGGTCTTATTCATAAGGAAATAGACGAGACCCACACAGGCTGCACACAACAACATGATGAAAAGGCGGCCGTTGGGCAGGATGACGTCTTGCAAGATCTCGTTTCCGCCTAAAGACCAAGTGGGTGCATTAACCCCAATGTTGTCCCCGTAGCGAATGCGTACGAGCTGGATGAGGATCAACCCGATACCCCATGTGGCCAGAAGGGATTCCAGTGGCCGGCGGTATAGATGCCGAATGACAAGCGCTTCCATGATTAGGCCGACCATCGCTGCTACTGCGAATGAGACAGGTATGGCGACAAAAAAATAGGAATCCACCGGGTTGTCTGGATTGTGACCGAAGGCGCGTTGTATTTCAAAAGCTGTGTAGGCTCCGATCATCATCAATTCACCGTGGGCCATATTGATGACCCCCATCAGACCAAATGTTATGGCAAGTCCAAGCGCCATAAGGATGAGAACTGAGCCAAGGCTCAATCCCTGGAAAATATTATTAAAGCGCTCAACCGAGGTTTCGTGCTTATCAATTTGCTCTATAGACTGTTTTGCAGCGGCGGTCCAGGCATCAGCTCCCTCCGGTTTTTCTTTAGCCTCATTCAGTGTGTCCAGTAGAATTTGCAGTCGTGGCAGCGCCCTCAGGCTCTTGATGTTACCCAGTTCCTGGATTGCGGCTTCACGGTCTTTTGCCGTTTGTTCGGGAAGGACGCCGGCCAAGCGGATCAGAAGCAGGCTTTCCTTGGCGGTCCATTGGATCTTTTCGTCAGGATCTTCCTTGATGATACGCTGGAGGGATGGGATGGCATCAATATTTTGTGGTGGATCACCAGTCTTCTTCACTCCTGAAATGCGGTCTTTCGGGTTTGGCGAGGCAAGGCGGATGAGAAACTTTGAGCTGTTGGCAATCTTCCGTACCTTGCGGCCCGGACTGATGTCCGTAAGGTCTTCAATCAGGGGTCGGGCCTGTTTACCATCAATCATCACTGGTTTCTTGGTCAGTGGGTGGACCAGTGGAGCGAGTTCGTCAAAGTCGTCGTTCTCAACAGTTTCCTCATTGACGACGATTTTCAGGATGCCTTCCGGCGCATCTTCCCATAGGTAGACACTACCTTGTCGGTATAGGTCAAAGAAGTTTTCGAGACGCAGGTCACCCGTGAGAGCTAGATTCTTGATGGCCTGAATGACCTCTTCTTCCTCCTCAGAAGCCAGTTGGACCATGAGTTGGAGGATTTTAGGCTCCCCTTCTTTCCTTGCTACGGGTTGATTTGTTTGGGCGAGGATGGTTGCACTTACTTGAAGGAACAGGGTCAGCGTTAACAGGATGCGGTTGTTTGAACAAAGGCGTTGCACGAAGAATTCAGGTTTCGGATGGGTTTGGGTATACGTCTTGTATTTGAAGGCTTGAGGCCCGCCCGGAACTCGGACGGGCCTCCTTGCCATTAAGTAATTTATTTGGTTTCTGGGATTACAGGGTGCCGTCGCCGTTGGGACCGCCGGTTGGCTTGGGCTCCTCTCCTTTCTTGTGAAGGTAGGAGCTGTAGGAGTCGGGGGAGACTAGGCCCTTGCTTTTGTTTACAATCTTAAACTGGCCGTTCTTAAGGATTTCCCCGATGTAGACTGGCTTGAGCGTGTGCTGGTTGGTCGGGTGCATCGACTTCTTGCCACCAGGTGCGTCGAACTTCAGGCCATACACCGCCTTGCGGACCTTGTCCACGTCGAAGGAGCCGGCCTTCTCGACCGCGGCTTTCCATACATAGACACCGAAGTAGGCGGCCTCGATCGGGTCGTCGGTGACACGCTTGGAACCACCGGGCAGGTTGTTCTTCTTGCAGTAGGTCTTGAAGTTTTTCACAAATGCCTTGTTCTCCTTGGACTTGATGCTCTGGAAGTAGTTCCATGCCGCGAGATGACCGACCAGCGGAGGCACATCCATTGCCCGAAGTTCGTCCTCTGCAACAGAGAAAGCCATGATCGGGCAGTCATCCGAGGTCAGACCCTGGTTGGCAAACTCCTTGTAGAAGGGGACATTGCTGTCGCCATTTATGGTGGAGAGTACGCAGGCATCACCACTGGCAGAAAATTTCTTAATCTTGGAGACGATGGTCTGGTAGTCCTGATGGTGGAAAGGGGTGTATTCCTCGATAATATTTGCATCAGGAACGCCCTTGGTCTTGAGGAAGGCCTTGAGCACCTTGTTGGCGGTTCGAGGGAAAACATAGTCTGTGCCGAGCAGGTAAAACTTTTTGCTGTCATACTCATCCATCATGTACTCGGCGGCGGGAACCAACTGTTGATTCGGGGAGGCTGCCGTGTAGAAGACATTCAACGACTGTTCTTCCCCCTCGTACTGAACCGGGTAAAAGAGCAGGGCGTTGTTTTCCTCAAA
>JGI26247J51722_1000888_pt1 | contig 12040 bp, 12 predicted proteins | sample SaaInlV_100m_DNA_2_FD_51722 | JGI IMG/M metagenome (IMG submission 51722)
GTGACTGACTTAGCTAAGTTCCTTGGTTGGTCAAGGTCGGTGCCTCTTTGGCATGCGACATGATAGGCAAGAATTTGGAGCGGAATGGTATAAATAATTGGGGCAAGTAATTCACTGCACTCTGGCATTTGGATAAAGGCTCCTCTTTCGAGATTAATTTTTGNATTGCCGCCGCCAAATACATACAGTGTTCCACCTCTAGCTTTAACTTCCTCTAAATTGGAAACAAGCTTTTCAGTAAGAGTGTTTTCAGGTGAGAGCGCCACCACAGGGATTTGATCATCAACCAGGGCAAGGGGACCATGTTTTAATTCGCCTGCTGGATAAGCCTCGGCATGAATGTATGAAATTTCTTTGAGCTTTAATGCGCCTTCTTGGACGATAGGAAAGAACATGCCGCGACCTAAAAATAGTGCGTTGTGTTTATCGGCAATATTTGGGACGATGCGAAGAATCTCATCGGAGAGCTTTAACGTCTCTTTGATAACCTCAGGTAATGCTCTTAGTTCTGATGCAAGATTTTTTCTTGGCTCCTTGTCTCTGTNCAGNCTTTTTGCGATCGACATGGCCANCAGCATAAGGCCTGCAAGTTGGGTGGTGAAAGCTTTGGTTGAGGCAACACCAATTTCTGGACCGGCATTGGTGAATAAGACATGTTCTGATTCTCTGGCTAATGAACTGGTTGGTACGTTGCAAATCGAGAGAGTGCTTAAATAATCTTTTTCTTGAGCGTATCTTAGGGCGGCAAGGGTATCTGCAGTTTCGCCGGATTGTGAGATGGTCACAAACAAAGTGCCCTCTTCAACCAACGGATCTCGGTAGCGATATTCACTAGCAAAATCTACATAACATGGAATTTTTGCTATTTGCTCAAACCAGAATCTACCAACCTTGCCGGCATGCAAGCTTGTTCCGCATGCAACAAACTGAATTCGTTTAATTTTACTAAAAACTTCTGAAGAGCCAAGACCAAAAATATTATCCAGCACATCGTCTTCACCAAGCTTGCCATTGATGGTGTTGGCAACTGCATCAGGCTGTTCGTAAATTTCTTTTTCCATGAAATGCGAGTATTCGCCTTTCGTCACTGCGTTTACAGCTATGTCTATTTCTGTAACTTCCCTGGTAACAGGAGAATTTTTTCCAGCATAGACTTGATAGTCTTGTTTGGTAATTTCAGCAACATCGCCGTCTTCTAAAAAAACAAACTCATTGGTAAGTTGAGAAAGGGCCAATGGGTCTGAGGCTGCAAAATTTTCTTCTAAACCTACGCCAATTAAAAGTGGGCTTTTATTTCTCGCAACAATTAAACGGTTTTTATCTTCAATGTGAATTGCTGCAATTGCATATGCGCCATCAAGCTTTTTTACAGCATCATGCATGGCTGTTAAAAGATCGCCAGAATTTTTTAGGTGCTTGTGAAGCAAGTGAGCAATAACCTCTGAGTCAGTTTCAGAGTTAAAAGTATAACCATCAGCAATAAGTTGTTCTCTAAGCTCAAGATAGTTTTCAATAATTCCATTGTGGACCATATGAACTTCGCCACTGGAGGCATGTGGATGCGCATTTTCTTCTGATGGCTTTCCATGAGTTGCCCAGCGAGTATGAGCAATGCCCAGCTTGCTCTTTGGACGCTCCTGAATCATGCCATCTTCAAGTAAACTGACTTTGCCTAGCGTTCTTAGGTTAAAAATGCTGTCTTTTTGGTGCAGCGCAATGCCGGCTGAATCGTAGCCACGGTATTCCATTTTGTGCAGACCTTGAACCAATAGCTTGCCTACGTTGCGAGATGATGCCGCTCCAATAATTCCACACATATTATTTTTTGTTTTTTGCCCAGTCTTCTTTGGTAACTTGTTTGCCCCTGGCCACAGCAAGTGCCTCGTCAGGGACATCTTTGGTGATAACAGAGCCAGCGCCAACATAGGCGCCTTTGCCAATGTTCACAGGTGCCACCAATGAAGAGTTAGTGCCGATAAAGCTTTCTTCGCCTATGGTTGTTTTGTGTTTGTTGGTTCCATCGTAGTTGCAAGTAATGGTTCCAGCTCCAATGTTTGCCTTGCTGCCAATATCGGCATCACCCAAGTAAGCGAGATGACTGGCCTTGGCTCCGTCGCCAAGTTTCGTTTTCTTTGTTTCAACAAAATTTCCTATCTTCGCATTGTTTCCTATCTCTGAACCCTCTCTGAGGCGAGCATATGGTCCAATGTTGCAATTTGAGCCAACTGTTGCTGATGAAAGGTGGCTGAAAGACTCAATAACGGAATTATCACCAATGGAAACATCTTGCAGTACAACATTTGATTTAATGATGACATTCTGACCAAGGGTTACGTTGCCTTCAAAAATAACATTCACATCAACCGAACAATCTTTGCCAGCTTCAACTTTGCCGCGCACATCAACACGTGATGAGTCTAAGAGTGTAATGCCTTGGTCTAATAGTTTGTCAGCGCTCATATTTCTTAATATTGCTTCAAGCTCATGCAATTCTTTTTTGTTGTTTGCCCCAACCACCTCGGAGGGATTGGCCTGAATACAATTTATTTTAACCCCTTTTTTAGAAAGTATCTCAACGAGATCAGTTAAATAGAACTCATTGGCAGCATTTTGGTTGTTAATTTCCTCTAAAGATTTTTTTAATAGGTCNCCATTGATCATTAGAATGCCTGTAAAGACNTCTTGTATTAAAGCCTCTTGTGCTGATGCATCCTTTTGTTCAACAATTTTTAAGGCGTTGTTTTGACCATCTGCCATGATTCTTCCATAACCGGTCGGGTCTGATAGATGCATTGATAGAAGGGTGCATTCTTGTTGAGCAGAAATAAGAGCATCAATGGTTGCAGCGCTAATTAGGGGGACATCGCCATAAAGGATAAGTATTTTTTCATCGTCTTTAATTAAATGCGCGGCTGTTTTGACTGCATGTGCTGTTCCAAGCTGCTNATCTTGATCAGCNGTTTCAATTTTAGGNTCAATTGCAGCGATGTGCTCCTTTAAAAGATCTTTTTTATGACCAACAACAACTGTTATATTTTCACTGCTTATCTGGGCAGTATTAATGACATGAGAGATAAGTGTTTTTCCGCCAAGCGGCTGCATAACCTTTGGTAGGTTGGTGTTCATCCGGGTGCCCTTGCCTGCTGCAAGGATAATTGTATGAATATTCAACGCAATGACGAATTAAGCTTGATACAAGTACCTTACTTGTTTTTTCTTAATTTTTGAATGGTTTTGATTCTAGCCGCTGCTTCAGCAAGTTGAGCCGCTGCTTTGGTGTAGTCTAATTCTGATTCTTTATCATGCATATTCTTTTCAGCAAGCTCTTGGGCTTTGATGGCCTCGGCTTCATCCATGGACTCTGCTCGCTCTGCTCTGTCTGAAAGAAAGGTGACTATGTCTGGCTGTATTTCAATGAAACCACCTGAGCAAAAAAAGGTTTTTTCCTCACTGCCATTCTGCACTCGAACCGGGCCTGGTGCTAAGCCCGTTAATAAAGGCGTGTGGCCTGGCGCTATGCCTATTTCTCCTAGGGAGCCGGTGGCAAAAACCATGGTTCCTTCGCCAGAATAAATTTCTTCACTCGATGAAACTATGCTGACTTTAATCGTAGACATGGTTTATAAGGTTTTTGCTTTCTCAACCGCTTCTTCGATGGTTCCGACCATGTAAAAAGCTTGTTCTGGAAGATCATCATAGTCTCCGGCAAGAATGCCTTTGAATGATTTAATGGTGTCTTCAAGTTTTACATATTTTCCAGGAGAGCCTGTAAATACTTCAGCAACAGTGAATGGTTGGGATAAAAATCTTTCTACTTTCCTTGCTCTGGATACGGCTAATTTATCTTCTTCGGATAATTCGTCCATGCCCAAAATAGCAATGATGTCTTTTAACTCTTTGTACTTCTGTAAAACACCTTGCACTCCTTGTGCAACATTGTAATGTTCTTCACCAACCACNAATGGATCTAGCTGTCTGCTGGTTGAATCCAAAGGATCCACAGCAGGATAAATTCCAAGTTCAGCAATTTGTCTAGACAAAACAACCGTTGCATCCAAATGGGCAAATGTTGTTGCTGGTGAAGGGTCAGTCAAGTCATCAGCAGGAACATAAACAGCCTGAATGGATGTAATGGATCCGTCTTTGGTTGAAGTAATCCTTTCTTGCAGCGCTCCCATTTCTTCAGCAAGCGTAGGCTGATACCCAACCGCTGAAGGCATTCTTCCAAGCAAAGCTGAAACCTCAACGCCTGCTAGAGTGTATCGGTAAATGTTATCGATAAACAAAAGAACATCCCTTCCTTCATCCCTAAATTTCTCGGCCATGGTTAGACCTGTTAAGGCAACTCTTAGTCTGTTTCCAGGAGGCTCATTCATTTGTCCGTAAACCATAGCAACTTTTGATTCGCTTGGTTTCTCTACATTCACAACACCTGACTCCTGCATTTCATAATAGAAGTCATTGCCCTCTCGCGTTCTTTCTCCCACACCAGCAAAAACTGATAAGCCAGAGTGCTCAGTAGCAATGTTATTAATAAGCTCCATCATGTTCACTGTCTTCCCAACACCAGCACCACCAAAGAGCCCCACTTTTCCACCTTTGGCAAATGGGCAAATTAAATCAATAACCTTGATTCCTGTTTCGAGCAAATCATCAGATAAAGATTGGTCCATGTAACTTGGTGGCTTTCTGTGAATTGGCATGTTTTCTTCTGCGCCGATAGGTCCACACTCGTCAATTGGATTTCCAAGAACATCCATAATTCTGCCCAATGTTTTTTCTCCTACTGGGACTGAAATAGGTGCGTTGGTTCGCCCAACGGTTAAACCTCTTTTTAAACCTTCAGTTGTTCCCATTGCAATTGCTCTAACAATGCCGTCTCCAAGCTGCTGCTGTACTTCCAAGACAGTGCCTGTCTCTGATATTTTTATCGCCTCATACACTTGAGGGATGTTGTTTTTCTCAAACTCAACATCGATAACCGCTCCGATAATTTGTGTTACTAAACCATTGCTCATTTCTTTCTCCTTAAACCGCAGCCGCTCCACCAACTATCTCAGATAATTCCTGAGTAATGGCTGCTTGTCTTACGTTGTTGTATAACAGTTCCAATTCTTTAATTAAATCTCCAGCATTTTCAGTAGCATTTTTCATTGCCAACATTTTTGCTGCTTGTTCACACGCGCTGTTTTCAATAACAGCATGATAAATTAATGACTCTATATATCGTGTCATTAAACCCTCAAGCAGTTCTTGTGCTTCAGGCTCATAGATATAATCCCAGTGAGTTGAGGTTAGCCCATCACCAACTTCTGCAGGCAGTGGAATTAACTGTTGAACATTGGGTTGTTGGGTCATGGTGTTAACAAAATTGTTGCCACATAAATACACCTGATCTATCTCACCATTCCTGTGAAGATCTAACACTATTTTTGTTAATCCAATCAAGGCATCTGGATCAGGTTTGTCGCCAAGTTTTTGAACGTTGGCAACCACACTGCCGCCAACAGATTTAAAGAAGCTAGAAGCTTTAACACCAATAAGCGCAAAGTTTGATTCTATGCCATTAGCCTTCAGCTCAGCCGCCTTGCTAACAACATTTTTAAAAAGATTAATATTTAAACCGCCGCACAAACCTTTATCAGAACTAACAACAATAAAGCAGGCTTTTTTTGCTTCTCTTTGTTCATAGAATGGGTGTGAATACTCAGAGCTAGATGTTGCTATGTGTGAGATCACTTCTTTAATCTTTTGAGAATAAGGTCTGCCTAATTGCATCTCTGTTTGAGTTTTTTTAATTTTACTGGCAGCAACCATTTCCATAGCCGAAGTAATCTTTTGCGTGCTTTTAATGCTCGCAATCTGTTTTCTTACTTCTTTGGTATTAGCCATTATTTATCTAAAGTTAAAATGTCTGTGTTTTCTTAAATTGCTCAACAACTTCGGTAAATTGTTTTTCAATGTCGTCGTTCCAGTCACCTGTATCATTGATGCTTTTTTCTAGGTCTGCTTTTTCTGAAGTAAAGAAACTATGAAGAGCCTCTTCAAAGCTTCCGATTTTTTCAACCTCAACATCATCCATGTAGCCTCTATCAGCAGCAAAAATACTTAAAGATTGTTGTGCAACGCTCATCGGGGCATATTGTTTTTGCTTGATCAGCTCAGTGATTCTTATTCCTCTTGCAAGCTGAGCTTTGGTTGCCTCGTCTAGATCTGATGCAAACTGAGAAAAGGCTGCAAGTTCTCGATATTGCGCAAGCGCGGTTCTCACTCCGCCACTTAATTTTTTCATAATTTTTGTTTGTGCTGCTCCACCCACCCTGGAAACAGAAATTCCTGGGTTAATGGCCGGCCTAACACCAGAGTTAAATAAATCCGTTTCCAAGAATATCTGTCCGTCAGTAATCGAGATAACATTTGTTGGCACAAAAGCAGAAACATCCCCAGCTTGTGTTTCAATAATTGGTAATGCTGTTAGTGATCCTGTTTTGCCTTTGACTTTTCCATTGGTAGCTTTTTCTACATAATCCGCATTAACTCTTGCTGCTCTTTCTAGCAACCTTGAGTGAAGATAGAAAACATCTCCTGGGTATGCTTCCCTTCCCGGAGGTCTTTTTAATAGAAGAGATACTTGTCTGTATGCAACAGCTTGTTTGGAAAGATCGTCATAAACAATTAGAGCATCTTCGCCCTTGTCTCTAAAATATTCTCCCATTGAACAGCCTGAATATGCAGAAAGATATTGCATTGGTGCAGGGTCAGACGCAGAGGCTGAAACTACAATGGTGTGTTCTAAAGCACCATGCTCTTCTAACTTTTTAACAACATTAACAACTGTTGATTGTTTTTGGCCAATCGCAACATAAATACATTTAATGCCTGTTCCTTTTTGGTTGATGATTGCATCTACAGCAACAGCAGTTTTTCCTGTTTGTCTGTCACCAATAATTAGCTCTCTTTGTCCTCTTCCAATTGGAACCATTGCATCCACTGCTTTTAAACCAATTTGAACTGGTTGATCTACTGATTGTCTGGCAATAACTCCTGGAGCAACAACCTCTACAGGTGCTGTTTCAGTAGCTTTGATTTCACCTTTGCCATCGATTGGAGCGCCAAGCGCGTCAACAACTCTTCCTAACAAAGCCTCTCCAACTGGGACTTCTAAAATCCTTCCTGTGCAAACAGCTTTTTGGCCCTCAATTAAACCAAGATAATCACCTAAAACCACAGCTCCCACAGAATCCTGCTCAAGGTTAAGCGCCAAACCTAAAACACCGCTCTCAAATTCAATAAGTTCCCCATACATAACATCTCCCATGCCATGAATTCGAACAATGCCGTCTGAAACACTAACAATAATGCCTTCGTTTTTTCTTTCAGCAGAAAGGTCAAGACCTGATATTTTTTCCTTTAATACGCTGGAAATTTCTGATGGGTTTAATTGGCTCATTTTTTCACCTTAAAAATTTAATTGGTTTACTAGTTTTTTGACCTTGCCTCTTATAGACAGGTCCAGAGTTTCATCTCCGATTTTGATAGATAGTCCGCCCATAATTGACGGATCTTCTGAAAATTCAATATTTGAACCCTCTCCATGGGCTGCAAGCAGCTTTCCAACGATAGCTTTCTTGTTATCGTCTGAGGGTTGATTGGCAACATTAACAATAATTGAACTGGTTTTGTTGTGCTGCTCTAATAGTTCTTGATAGCTTGAATTGATTGCTTCAATCAAATTAAGTCTTTTGTTTTCTGCAAGAAGCTCAAGTAGTTTTTTTGCTAATTCTCCTATTTCGCCTTCNGTGATATCAATGATTGTTTTAGCAATTTTTTCTTTTGATAGCTCTGGGTCCTCAATCAAACTAGAGACTTCATTGGTTTGTGATACAACAGACAATAATTTTAGTTGCTCTGCAACCTCCGTTTGTGTGCCAGCATCCAAGGCTGCAGAAAATACAGCTTTAGCGTAAGGGCGTGCAAGTGGAGATAGCTCAATCATGTTTTATAGCTCTGAAGCTGCTTTTTTAAGAAGTTCTTGATGTTTATCAGGGCTGATTTCATTTCCCAATATCTTCTCTGAGGTATCAATAATTAGCTCTGACATTTTTTGTCTGAGCTCTTCTTTAGCTTTATTCACATCATTTTCAATGGTCTTAGATGCGGCTGTAAGAATTTTTTCAGCCTCGGTCTCAGCCTTGGTTGTTGCGTCAACAACAATCTGCGAAGCCCTTGAGTTTGCTTTTTCTAATATTTCAGCAGCCCCTGCTTTTGCTTTATTCATCTCTTGGTCAAATGCAAGTTGCGCCTCTTCAAGAGAGTCGTCTGCTTTTTTAGCGGCCTCTAAACCATCAGCTATACGCTTTTCTCTCTCTTCCATAATCGCAATGATTGGCGGCCACACATACTTCCAGCAAATTGCTACAAAGATAACAAATGCTACAGTTTGGCCCAAGAGTGTTGCGTTAATATTCATGTTTTACTTAAGCAGCAAACATTAGATATAAGCCCAATCCAACGCCGATCATTGGGACAGCGTCAACAAGACCCATCACAATAAAAAGCTGAGTTCTTANCATTGGGATAAGTTCTGGTTGGCGAGCTGCGCCTTCTAAAAACTTTCCACCCAAGACACCCACACCGATCGCNGCTCCAACAGCGCCCAAGCCTATCATCAGACCTGATGCTATATATATAAGTGATTGTTCCATTCTTTTCTCCTAAAAAATAAAGACCTAATGGTCTTCTGTTTCATGCGCCATTGCTAAATAAACAATGGTAAGCACCATAAAAATAAAAGCCTGTAAGGCTAAAATCAAAATATGAAAAAGGGCCCATATTAAATGGAGTCCCACTCCAAGTAAACCGACAGATATTGAGCTGAAAGTTAACATGAGAGCTATTAAAATAAATATCATCTCTCCCGCGTAAAGATTGCCAAACAGTCGCAATCCAAGCGAGATAGGCTTGGCTATTAAATTAACTCCTTCAAGAACTAAGTTAACTGGAAGAAGGTACTTCCCAAAAGGGTGAAGTGTCAGCTCAGCCAAAAATCCTTTGAGGCCTTTAATCTTGATGCTGTAAAAAATTATCAAAATAAATACAGCAAGCGCCATTCCAAGTGTTATGTTTGGATCTGTGGTTGGAACCACTTTAAAGTATTCAAGCCCAACCCCTTTTGCTAATTCAGGCAAATAGTCAACTGGAATTAAGTCCATTAAATTCATCAAAAACACCCAAACCAAAACTGTTAATGCCATTGGACCAATTAAATTATTTTTGGCTGAGGTAAAGATGCTTTGGACGTTGTCATTAACAAACTCAATACACATTTCAACAAAATTTTGTATCCCCGTAGGCGCTTCTGTAGAAAGTTTTGGGATGCCAAAACGAAACAAGCCAATAAATACAAAACCAAGGAAAACAGACCAACCCAATGAGTCGACATGAAATGCCCAGAAACCCATCTCATTTGCATAATGTGGGTCGCAGGTCCAACCATGAGATTCAGTTTTTCCACACACCAAATTAGTTAAGTGGTGTTGAATATACTCAGCGCTGGTAACTTCTCCGTGTGCTTCTGTTGCCATTTTAGGTTGCGATTAGTTTTGGGTTAAAAGTTGTGTTCAAGTATACAAGGAGAAAGACTGCAATAAGAGTGTTTTCTGGAATATATATCAAAGAAAGTATTGTAAAAAATACAAAAATTGCCCATCGCATAATAAAGGCTAAATATAAATTTAACATTTCATTGTTTGGCTTGCTGGAGAGGTATATAACACCCCATATTGCGGACAAGTATGAAACAAAAATGAGTTGGGTTGCAGCAGGAAATATTACAAAAGAGATCAGCAATCCCATCAAAGATAACCAGCTATTTTTTAAAGTATTAATTGTCAGTTCTAGTATATTTTTTTACGGGGCTGATTATAAAAATTTATGCCCCTGAGAACAAGCTTAATTATTCTTTAATTTTAATAATTTGCTAATAATTGCCTCTCTTTCATCCTTGGATGTGTAGGAGATAGAAATTTTACCTTTTGATGTNGTTTGTTGGTCGATTTGTGTTTGATGTCCAAGAGTTTCTGAGAGCTCTTCTTCAATATTAATTAGGTCTCTATTTTTGGGTTTTGTTTGNCTTTTTGTTTTGTTGGGTTGTTTTGATGCTGCGGCATCTTTAACTGTCATTCCCAGTGATACGATTTTTTGCGCGAGCTCTTCGGCGTCTTTGGGGTCCATGGATGCTAAGATTTTTGCATGTCCTTTTTCTAGGTCGCCAGAGTATAAAAGNTCAATAATAGAGCTGGGCAAGTTTAATAACCGCATAGAGTTTGCGATAGAGCTTCGGGCTTTGCCTGTAACCTCTGCAATGTTGTCTTGGGTGAGATTAAACTCTCTTTTAAGTCGGTCGTATCCTCTAGCTTCTTCAATTGGGTTTAGATCTTCCCTTTGAAGATTCTCAATAAGCGCTAGCTCTAAAGATAGTTGGTCCTCAGCCGCATCAATTAAACAGGGGGCTGTTAGCAAACCAGCCTCTTTGGCCGCCCTCAACCTACGCTCGCCTGCAATTAATTCATAGCCGCCCGCTCCAGTTTCTCGAACCAGGATTGGGGATAAAATCCCATGTTTTGCTATAGACAGTGAGAGTTCTGTTATTTTTTTCTCATCAAAAGATTGCCTGGGTTGAAATCTATTTGGTTTTATTTGAGATAAGTCTATGTCTTTAATTNTCTGTTTNTTGGGTGAGGCAACATCCCCCAAAAGAGCATCTAGTCCAGTGTTAAGTATTTTATCCGCCACTTTCAATTCTCCTTATAAGTTCTCCTGCCAAAGCTAAATATGCTTTTGCCCCAAACGATGAGGGCATGTATTGTATGGCTGATGTGCCATGACTTGGCGCTTCAGCTAATTTAACATTTCTAGGAATGAGTGTGTTGAATACCAGGGATGGAAAGTGTTTTTCTAGCTCTTCTGATACCTCTTTGGCTAAATTATTTCTCATATCAACCATTGTTCTAATGATTCCAAAAACCCTGTTATTGGTTAGGTTTTTATTGTTTAGGGTGTTGATGGTGTTAATAAGTGATGAGATGCCCTCAAGTGAGTAATATTCACATTGCAGGGGTATAAGTGTTGCTGTGGCAGCAAAAAGAGACTCTAGGGTTAGTTGGTTTAGTGATGGAGGTGTGTCCATAATCACAAACTCGTAATCAAGTGGTGCTAGTTGCTTTTTTAGCTCACCTTGTTTGTTTTCATTGCGAATGTGTATTTCAAGGGCTATTAAATTTTCCCCACCTGGAACTACGTCGTATCCACTTGGAGAGTTTAAGATACTTTCTTTAAGGTTTAGGTTTTGTGAATATATTTCAAATAAAGTTTGTTGATTTTTTGAAATGCCTGCTGCTGTGCTGGCGTTGCCTTGAGGATCTAGATCTATCAACAATACTTTTCTCTTTGTTGCCGCCAAGGCAGCCGCTAAGTTAACTGCTGTTGTGGTTTTGCCGACACCTCCTTTTTGGTTCGCAATTGCAATGATGTGTTTCACTTTTGGTTAATTTCTAAAATGTGTCTGTTGTGGTTTGTTAGTTCTTTTTTATGGATAGTATAAGAATATTTCTTATTGTCCAAGTGGACAACCTCTTGGTTAATTTTTTCGGCCACCCCTTTCATAAGCAAGTATTTTCCGCCTGTTTTGAGGTGGTGTTCTGAAATTTCTACAATCTTATGGGTTTTGGCTAGAGCCCTTGCGGTAATAATATCAAACTGTTTGTCTGTGTTTTGGAGTGGGTTTATTGCGCTATCAATCAAATGGGCGTTTGTTAACCCAAGCGATCGAATGGTTTTTTTTATGAAGTAGGCTTTTTTTTGGTTTTTTTCAGACATTGTTACTGTGTTCCATGGTTGGTGTATTGCTATTACAAGGCCAGGCAAACCTGCTCCACTTCCAATATCTAAAATTGTTTGGTTTTTTGGGATGTGCTCAAGTATTGTTTCACAGTCTCTTATATCCTCTTTGATTATTTGGTCCTCAGAAGAGCGCCCAACT
>JGI26247J51722_1000893_pt1 | contig 12006 bp, 15 predicted proteins | sample SaaInlV_100m_DNA_2_FD_51722 | JGI IMG/M metagenome (IMG submission 51722)
TCAAAAGATTTAAGTATTTTAAAATATTCTGTTCCTGAATTTATTTCAAATAATAAAAATTTAATGAAAATTATTTATGAGATGAAAGATGCAAAAATTGANGATGGGGGTGGTGGAGCTTTTTATATTTTTTTAAAAAAAAANAAGCTATAAAATAAATTTTGAAAGATCTGTATCTTTAACTAAATTATCTAAATTTTTATTAATATATTCTTTATTGATGATGATTTTTTCACCAGAGCGATCCGTTGCTGTAAAACTAATTTCATCTAAAATTTTTTCAATTATTGTGTGCAACCTTCTGGCACCAATATTTTCAACAGTAGCATTAACTTCGGAAGCTACATTTGCAATAGTATCAATTCCATCATCTGAAAATTCAAGTTCTACATTCTCAGTTTTTAAAAGAGCCACATATTGTTTAATTAAACTAAAGTCAGGCTCTCTCAAAATTCTCTTAAAATCATCACTAGTCAATGCTTCTAGCTCGACTCTTATTGGTAGTCTTCCTTGAAGTTCTGGAAGCAGATCAGATGGCTTTGCAAGCTGAAACGCTCCAGATGCGATAAATAAAATGTGATCTGTTTTGATTGGACCATGTTTAGTATTAACAGTAGTACCTTCTATTAAGGGAAGTAAATCTCTTTGTACACCTTCACGAGAAACATCTCCTCCTACTCGATCTGTTCTTGCAGAAATTTTATCAATTTCATCTAAAAATACTATTCCATTATTTTCAGTTGACAGTTTTGCTGCTTTAACAATTTTATCTTGTTCAATTAATTTATCAGACTCATCGTTTATTAAAATTTCATGAGATTCCTTTACAGTCATATTCTTTTTTTTCTCTTTATTGCCCATTGATTTTCCAATCATTTCACCAATATTTATCATGCCTACATTTGCTCCTGGCATTCCTGGAATTTCAAAAGAAGTATTATTTGATCCAGTATCGCTAACTGCAATTTCTATTTCGTTATCATCTAAGTCACCATTTCTAAGTCTTTTTCTAAAACTTTCTCTTGTTGCAAGACTTGCTTTTTTTCCAACTAATGCATCTAAAACTTTTTCCTCTGCTAATTTTTGAGCTTGAGCATGAACTTCTTTTCTCANTTTTACTTTTTCCATTGAGATTGCAATCTCTACTAAATCTCTAACTATTTGCTCCACATCTCTTCCAACATAACCAACCTCAGTAAATCTGGTGGCTTCAACTTTAACAAATGGTGCTTCAGCAAGCTTTGATAGTCTTCTAGAAATTTCAGTTTTCCCAACACCNGTTGGACCTATCATTAAAATATTTTTTGGCAAAACTTCATTCNTCATCTCACCTTTAAGNGCNTGTCTTCGCCATCTATTTCTNAATGCAACAGCAACAGCTTTTTTAGCTTTATTTTGTCCAACGACAAATCTATCTAATTCAGAAACTATTTCTCTTGGAGAAAGAGAACTCACCAAAGAAGTTTCTTCTTTAGTATTTTTCTCTTTTGGAACTAGAGGAGTTACGTTTGAATTTTCCATTATATTTTTAAAACCTTAATATTATCATTTGTAAATACACAAATTTCAGATGCAACTTTGATTGCTTTTTTTGCAACTTCTTCAGCACTCATATCTGTTTCCATTAAAACTTTTCCTGCAGCTAGAGCATAGTTTCCACCAGANCCTATTCCTATAACATCGCCTTCTGGCTCTAAAACATCTCCAGTTCCAGAAATAATATAGCTATGCTCTTTATCACCAATAGCCATTAGCGCTTCTAATCTTCTTAGATATTTATCGGTTCGCCAATCTTTTGCTAATTCAACAGCAGCCCTTGATAGGTTCCCTGCATGTTTTTCAATCTTAGCTTCCAATCTTTCAAATAAAGTTAAAGCATCTGCGGTTGATCCCGCAAATCCTGCAACCACATCACGTTTTTCAATTCTTCTAATTTTTGAGGCTGTACTTTTTACAACAGTATTTCCCATACTGACTTGGCCATCTCCAGCCACTACCACTTCATTATTTTTTCTTACTAGCACAATTGTTGTCATAATTGATAAATGGTAACTATTTGTTATTCTTCAAGTGTCGATTGCTGATATTGATATAGTTAGATTATGCATGTATACCTCTAAAATATATGGCTAGAAAAGGTAAAGTATCCAGGAAGACGAAAGAAACCAGCATCAGTGTTGAAGTAAATATTGATGGCAAGGGTCAGTATAAAATTGATACTGGAATTGGATTCTTAGATCACATGCTTGAACAATTATCAAAACATTCACTTATTGATTTAAAAGTAAAAGCAAAAGGTGACACTCACATCGATCTTCACCACACAACTGAAGATACAGGGATTGCAATTGGTGAAGCTTTAAAAAAAGCTGCAAATAAATTTATTGGTATTAAACGTTATGCGCACAGAGTTATTCCAATGGACGAAACATTAACAAGAGTTGCAATAGATGTTTCAAACCGACCTTACTTAATTTGGAAAGTAAAATTAAAAGTAGAAAAGCTTGGAGAGATGGATACTGAACTATTTAAAGAATGGTTCCAAGCATTTTCACAATCTGCAGGCATAACTATGCATGTTGAAAATATTTATGGAGACAATAGTCACCATATTATAGAGTCTTGCTATAAAGCTTTAGCAAGATCATTAAGAGAGGCATTAGAGATGGACCCAAGAAGTAAAAAAAGTATTCCGTCGACTAAAGGCTCATTATAAGTTTAATGAATGTCACAATCGTTGATTATAATTCTGGGAACATAAGCTCTGTTATTAACTCCTTTGAAGAAGTTGCCAAAGATAAAGTTAATATCGAGGTAACCTCAGATTTAAACAAGATTAAATCCAGTGATAAAGTGGTATTGCCAGGCCAGGGCTCGTTTAAGAGCTGTGTTGACGCTTTAAATGGTATAAATGGCTTGGTTGATACTTTAAACGAATTTGCAATCGATGATAAAAAACCACTGCTTGGAATTTGTGTAGGTTTGCAGATGTTTGCAGACATAGGCTATGAGGAAAAAGAGACAAAAGGCTTAGGCTGGATTTCAGGAAAGGTTTCAAAAATAGATAATCAAAATAATAAGTTCAAACTTCCACACATTGGTTGGAACGAAATTAATATTGTTAAAGAAAGTAAGATTTTTAAAAATATAGATAATAATTCCCACATGTATTTTGTTCATAGCTATGAATTTATTCCTGAAGACAAACATGTAATTTCTGCAACAACAGATTATTCATCAAATATTGTATGCTCTGTTGAAAAAGAAAATATTTTTGGAACCCAATTTCACCCTGAAAAGAGTGATAAAATGGGACTTAAAATGATTGATAATTTTATAAATCTATAGATATGAAAATATTTCCTGCGATAGATATTAAGGATAAAAAATGTGTAAGGTTAGTTAAAGGAGACTTTGATAACAAAACCGAATATGAAATGTCTCCAGTTGATCAAGCGGGCAAATATAAAGATCATGGTTTTAAAAATTTACACATAGTTGATTTAGATGGAGCTTTAACTGGAGAGACAGTCAATCTGGATATCATTCAAGAAATAGTACATAAATTTGATATAATGATTGAAGTAGGAGGAGGCATTAGAACTATTGATGGTATTGAAAAATACATAAATGTGGGTGTTGAAAAAGTTATTTTAGGAAGTGCCGCTATAAAAGATAAAAACTTTTTAAAAGAAGCTTGCCAAAAATTTCCAAATAAAATTGCATTAGGTTTGGATGCTAAAGATGGATATCTATCAGTCTCCGGTTGGAAAGAAAATTCAAATCAATTAACTTTGGATTATCTAAAAGAAGTTAATGATTTTGGTGCAAGCAGGTTAATTTATACAGATATTAATCGTGATGGGATGAAGCAAAGCCCTAACTTTGAAGAAACAGCAAAACTTGCTGACGTTTCAAATTGTCCAGTGATTATTTCTGGAGGCGTTTCTTCAATTGACGATATTAAAAATGCAAAGAATTTAAACAAGAATATTGAAGGCATAATTGTTGGCAAAGCAATATATGATGGTGATATTAAACTAGATGAATTAGCAAGAGAAATAGATGCTTAAAAATAGAATAATACCATGTCTAGATGTTAAGAACGGCCGTGTAGTGAAGGGCATTAACTTCGTTGATTTAAAAGATGCTGGCGATCCAGTGGAACAGGCTAAAATTTACAGTGATGGTGGAGCAGATGAAATATGTTTTTTGGATATTACTGCTTCAAATGAAAATAGAGATACAATTTATGAAGTGGTTGAAAGAACATCCAAGAAATGTTTTGTTCCATTAACAGTTGGTGGTGGAGTTAGAAGTGTTGATGATGTTTATAAATTATTAAATTGTGGAGCAGATAAAGTTTCAATCAATACTGCTGCTGTACAAAATCCTGACGTAATTATTGAAAGTTCTAAAAAATTTGGATCTCAATGTATTGTTGTTGCAATAGACGCTAAAAAAAATGANGANAAGTGGGAAGTTTTTACGCATGGTGGAAGAAATAATACAGNCATNGATGCAATAGAATTTGCAAAAAAAATGGAAGATTGTGGGGCAGGCGAACTATTAGTCACATCTATGGATAGGGATGGAACGCAGGTTGGTTATGATATTGACTTGATGTCTAAGATATCATTAAAAGTTAATATACCTGTGATTGCTTCAGGTGGGGTCGGTAATCTAGATCATTTAGCAGATGGTATAAAATTAGGAAATGCTAGTGCAGTTTTAGCTGCTTCCATATTTCATTATGGAAAACANTCAGTAAAAGAAGCTAAGGAATATTTGGACTCAAAAGGAATTCCTGTTAGAATTTAATATGCTGAATACTTTAGAAAACCTAATTAAGCTTGCAAGAGAAAGAAAAAAAAATCCCATTGAAGGTTCTTATACAAATAAATTACTTTTAGATAAATCTTTAAGCAAATCAAAAGTATTAGAAGAAGTAGATGAGTTAATAGAAGCAATTGAAGAAGATACAAATAAAATTCATGAAGCNGCAGATGTTTTTTACCATTTATTAATGTATTTAGAAGCCAATGAAGTCAAAATTGAAGATGTCATGTTAGAATTAGAAAAAAGAAAAAAATGATTTATGATGAAAATAATATTTTTGCAAAAATTTTAAGAGGTGAAATTCCTTGTAATAAAATTTACGAAGATGATTTTGTTCTTTCATTTCACGACATAAATCCTCAAAAAAAAATTCATGCTTTAGTGATTNCAAAAGGAAAGTATATTGATCTTGATGATTTTAGTTTAAATGCATCNCCAGATGAGATGGTTGGGTTGATAAAGGGAATAAATAAAGTTGCTAAAAAGCTAGGTATTTCAACAGAAATAGGCAAAGGTTATAGAGCCTTAGCTAACATAAGTGATCATGGTGGCCAAGAAGTCCTACATTTACATTTCCATCTATTTGGAGGTGAAGATGTAGGTAGAATGGTCGAGTGATACAAGAAGTTAAAAGAAATTATCTAGAAATTAATTCATTGCAGGATTTAAAAGAATCAAAACTTCCTCAGAAGATTACTCTTTGGAATTATTAGATCCTATAAATTTTCAATTAAATAAATTTTTTTATAAAAATATTGGTAAGAAACATAATTGGGTAGACAGACTAATTTGGACAGAGCAACAATGGATAGACTATATTTTAAGTAAAAAGGTTAAAACTTATGTGTTCAAGCATAAAGATGATTTAGCAGGTTTCTTTGAATTAATATTTCATCATGAAAAAAAAGAAGTAGAGATTGCATATTTTGGAATATTGGAGGAATATCAAAATAAAAAATTAGGATCATATTTGTTATCTAAAGCTATAAAAAAATCTTTTATAGAAAATATTAATCGTGTGTGGGTTCATACTTGTTCATTAGATCATAAAAATGCATTAAATAACTATATTGACAGAGGTATGAAAATTTTTAAAACCGAAATAATAAAAGTTTAGTTTTGTAAAGGTAGTTTAAATAAATTATTAGAAATTTTCTGATTAATTTGGATTGAAGAAAGTAGAGTAATACTTAGATTTTGGTATATGTCTTTAGTTTGCCACCCTATTAAATCAAATGTTTTATTATCAAAAAAAATATTAATTTCATTATTGTTTTCTATGATTGTGTAATTGATATAGGCCTGATCTATAATTTTTTCATTTAAATCATTAATTTTTCTAATTAAAAATTTTTTATCTAATATTAGATTTAACGGAGTTTTTTGCAGAGGATATCTATAAAAACTTGATGTAGTTTTTATGACTAAAGACTTACCATTAGATACTAAAACTTTATTATTATTTTTTAAATATTTGCAAAAAATTTTTTTAGGATATTCAATTATGCAGCTTCCATTTTCTATTTTTCCATTAATATTTTGTTCAAATTTAAAACTTAGGTTTTTAGTTTTTTCTAAATTTTCTATAATTTGAGTTTTGTTATTTGCATTAGTATTTGTAATAAAAATGAAAAAAAATAGAAAGAGAAAATACTTAAACATTAAAGAACATCTCTTTTACCTACATGATTAGCCTTACTGACAATTCCATCTGCTTCCATCATATCAATAATTCTTGCAGCTCTATTATATCCAATTTGAAGTTTTCTTTGTAGAAATGAAGTAGAAGCTTTACCTTCAGATCGAATAATTTCTAATGCTTGTTGATAAAGCTCATCCTTATCACCTTGGCTCTTGCTATCTCCAATTTCCTTTTCATCTGCAAAGTTTAAAATTTCATCTACATAATCAGGTTCTGCTTGTGATCTGAGTGAAGTATTAATTTTTTCAATTTCATTATCAGAAACAAATGGAGCATGTATTCTTACTATACGATTAGCAGATGACATATATAACATATCTCCCTTGCCAAGTAATTGTTCTGCTCCTTGCTCTCCAAGAATTGTTCTACTATCTATTTTAGATGTAACTTGAAAAGATATTCTGGTAGGAAAATTGGCCTTAATAGTCCCAGTAATTACATCTACACTTGGTCTTTGAGTTGCCATTATAATATGAATTCCAGCTGCTCGCGCCATTTGAGAGAGTTTTTGAATATAATTTTCAATTTCTTTACCAGCAACTAACATCAGGTCAGACATTTCATCAACCACTACCACGATGTATGGCATAGGCAGTTTATGTTTAGTATTATAACCATCAATATTTCTAACACCTTCTTTTGTCATTAATCTGTATCTACTTTCCATTTCTTTAACCACCCAACCAAGTACTGATGCTGCTTTTTTAGCTTCTGTAATCACTGGACATAATAAATGTGGAATTCCTTCATAAGTAGAAAGTTCAAGCATTTTTGGATCTATTAAAATGAACTTACATCTATCTGGTGTATGTCGATATAGTAGAGATAATATTATGGTATTAATGCAAACAGATTTTCCTGATCCTGTTGTACCAGCAATAAGAAGATGTGGCATTGACGCTAAGTCACCCACGATTGGTTTACCTGAAATATTTTTTCCAAGTGCAATTGGTAATTTAATTTCTCGTTTTTTAAAATCAGGATTATTTAAAATTTCACTTAAATAAACATTTTCTCTGGAGTTATTTGGAAGCTCGATTCCAACTGTATTACTTCCAGGTATTGTGGCAATCCTAGCTGATTCAGAACTTGTATTTCTAGCTATGTCATCAGATAAGTTAATAATTTTAGAAACTTTTACGCCAGCAGCAGGCTCAAATTCATTTAGAGTAACTACAGGTCCATGACTAACTTTTTTGATATTACCACTAACACCAAAATCCATTAATATCTTTTCTAAAAACTCTGGATCGTGAGTTTCATTTTTATTAAAATTTTCTCTTTCTTTTTTAGAAGGTGTTTTAAGCAAATCTAAATCAGGTAGTTTAAATTTAATTTTATTTTTAGGCATATTTTCAGTTTTTATAAAAGGTAAATCTTCCTGAATAAGATTTTTAATTTCGTCTTGCGGAATATATTCATTAATTATTTCACTTTTATCAGTGTAATTTTTAGTTTTATCATTTAAAAAGAAGTTAAAAATTTTTTTAATATTTTTATAAAAATTTTTAAGATTAAAATTAATACTTATTAGAAACAAAATTAAGACCAATAGGATTAAGATGTAATAAGATATACTTTCATTAATTCTTATTAAAGAATTTAAAAATGTTTGATCTAAGTAATTGCCAACAAATCCACCATTACCATTTATATAAAGTGTAAAAGCTTCGGGATAAAAATGAGTTAAAAAAAGTGTACCAAAAACAGAATAAAGAATTCCAAAAAAAGTATTTTCAATAATTAGAAAAAATTCTTTTCCTTTAAATATATTAAGACCAGTTATAATAAAAGTGAAAGACAACAAATATGCTATGAGACCAATAGATTGAAAAAATAAATCAGAGATAAAGCTACCATTGAACCCCAATAAGTTTTTAATTTTGGCACCATCGGGGAAAATAAAATTAGGATCTTCAGGCGAATAGCTTGCTAGGGCCAATAACAACATGATTCCTGCAATAAAAAATGTAATACCAAGAATTTCAGCCAATCTTTTAATGGCAAAATTAATCAATAAATCAGCTGTTTTTTTTATATTCATATAAATGAATCAATTTAATCACTTTGTATCATCTAATTTTTATTGTTAAAATTAAAAATAATATGAAAGTTTGCATACTAGGAAACGGCCTTTCAAGCTTAACTTTAGCTAAAGCTTTAGTTAATCAAAATATTTATGTTGAGCTTATAACACAAAAAAAAAATTTTAAAATATGTCAATCTAGAACACTCGGTATTTCAAAAAGTAATATTGATTTTTTTAAAAAAAATATAATTAATGTCGAAAAACTTCTTTGGAAGTTGAAAAGGGTCGAAATATATACGGATAATTTAAAAAATGAAAAGTTGTTAAATTTTGAAAATAATAATGAACAAATTCTTTCTATTATAAAAAATCATGAATTATACAAAGTTTTGGAAAAAGATTTATCTAAAAATAAATATTTTAAAAATAAATATTTAACTAATAAAAATTTATCTTTTGTTAATAATTGTGAAATAATAATTAATTGTGATTATTTTCATAATTTTACTAACAATTATTTTAGCAAAAAAATAATAAAAAAATATAATAGTATTGCTTATACAACCACCATTAGACATAAAAAAATTTTAAACAACATAGCATCACAAATTTTTACAAAAAGAGGGCCTTTAGCATTTTTACCAATTTCAAATACAGAAACTTCAATAGTTTATTCAGTTCATAACTCAACTGAAAAAGAAAATAATATAGGTGAATTAATTAAAAAATATAATTTTAAATATAAGATTATTAAAATAGATAAAATAGATAGTTTTGAATTAAAATCTTTAAATTTAAGATCTTATTATCATAATAATATTTTGGCGTTTGGTGACTTACTTCATAAAATTCATCCTTTAGCTGGACAAGGATTTAACATGACTATTAGAGACATAAAGGTTCTTATGAATATAATTAAAGATAAATTAGATTTAGGTTTGCCACTGGATAGTTCAGTGAATAAAGAATTTGAAAAAAATTTAAAACATAAAAACTTTATTTTTTCAAATGGAGTTGATCTTATTCATGAGTTTTTTAATATAGAAAGAAAAACAAATAATAACATTTTAAGTAAATCAGTTCAATTTTTAGGAAAAAATTCTTCAGTAAATAAAGTTTTCATGAAAATTGCAGACAAGGGAATTTTATCTTAAATTATTGAAGTGTAGTATTGTTGAAAACATCATGAGTGTATGTACTTAAAATTTCAGCTATTTTATTTTTTCTTATATCAAGATTTTTAGCCTCTAATAAAACCTGCTTTTCTTCTAAAGAAAAAGGCGAAGCCATTGCTAAAGCATTTATTGTTTCATCTAGACTTTGTTTTTCAAGTTCTTTCCAATTAATTATGAAGCCTCTTTTTTTAAATAATGATTTTAAATCTTTAAAAATTAATTCTAGATCAGAAAATTTAAGTTCTTCTTTTTTTACATTAAGATCATGATAAAATTTTTCAAAATTAACTCAAATTCTCTATATTTTTTATCTGATTTAATTTCGTCAATAATTTCAAATCTAATCAATCCTTTTAGTTCAACTATATATCTTCCATCTTCTGTTTCTTTAAAGCTAACTATTTTTCCTAGACAGCCAATATTATGCAATTTAGGAATTGACTGCTCATTATTTAGGTTTCTTGGTTGAATCATACCTATTAACTTGTTTGATTTCATACTTTCATTGATCATATCGATATACCGTGGCTCAAAAATATTCAATGGTACAGTGGTTTTGGGGAAAATTATAAAGTTACTTAATGGAAAAACTGGTATTTTTTTAGGAAGTTCAACTTTTTTCATAATATAATTAATTATATCATAAAATTGATTTAATCATTACCAAATTTATAAAAAGTTATAAATAATAATTGTTATTTTTTTTTACTTCAATAGAAAGTACTAATGATTTTCTGGGTAGCATCTTATCCTAAAAGTGGCAATACATGGCTTAGAGCATTGATAGCTTCATATTATTATTCTAAGGATGGAACTTTTGATCAGAAATTATTAAAAAAAATTGAACAGTTTCCTCAAAAAAAAAATTTTTTTTCAAATTTTGATTATGATCAAAAAATAGTTGCTGACACTTCTAGATTTTGGATTAAGGCTCAGGAGCTGATAAATTTAGATAAAAAGTTAAGATTTTTTAAAACACACAATATCTTGGGTGGATTAAATGGTAATCAATTTACTAATACTAAAAATACCATTGCGGCCATTTATATTGTGCGAGATCCTAGAAATGTTATTACATCTTTAAAAAATCATTTTGAAATGAATGATAGCGATGCTTTAGAATTTATGCTTAATAAAAATAAGTATACTTATAATTATCATGCAGAAAATGATTATAGTGATTTTCAATTTATTAGTTCATGGGAAAATAATTATAAATCCTGGAGAAACCAAAAAAATATTCCTGTTAAATTTATAAAATATGAGGATCTAAATTCCAAAACTTATGAAGTATTTAAGGATTTAATAAAGTTTATTAATATAACCTCAAAAAATCAGAATATATTTAACAAAAATAAAGCTCAAAAAGCTATTTATTCATCATCTTTTGATAATTTAAAAACTATAGAAAGTAAAAATGGTTTTTTAGAATCTGTCTTATCGAAAAAACGTACAAAAAAAATTTCGTTTTTTCACCTAGGCCCAAAAAATAATTGGAAAAATATTTTTAGTGAAGATTATCAAAATAAGCTCACTCTTAAATTTGAAAGTAATCTTAAAGAATTAAACTATATTTAATCAAAAATAATTTCTTATTGCTTGCAATTATAAAAACCATTATTTATAATAAATTTTACACAAGCGGGCATAGCTCAGTGGTAGAGCGTCTCGTTGCCAACGAGAAGGTCGAGGGTTCGACCCCCTTTGCCCGCTCCAATAAGTTATAGATTATGTTAATATGGATAGCCTCATACCCCAAAAGTGGAAATACCTACTTGAGATCTTTTTTATCTTCATATTATTATTCAAAAGATGGTAAATTTGACTTTAATCAATTATTAAACATCACCCAATTTCCAGCATTGATGTACTCTGATGTAAAATCTTATACTTACGTTGAAGCTGCAAAGAATTGGATAAACAATCAAAAGAAATTTTTTACTAAAGAAAAACTTTTTTTTTTAAAAACTCATAATTCTTTAGAAGAATACTTTGGATATAGATTTACAAAATCTTCAGAAACCTTAGGAGCAATATATATAGTAAGAGACCCAAGAAATGTTATTTCTTCAATGTGCAATCATTATCCTATGAATTTTAATGAGGCGTATAATAAAATGATAGATGAAAATGCTTCATTATCTTTAAAAAATTCAGAAGGTGATTTAAGTAATTTTTCCTTTTTAGGAAGTTGGTCTAATCATTATAAATCATGGAAAAATAATTTTGAATTTAAAACTTTATTCATTAAATATGAAGAT
>JGI26247J51722_1000924_pt1 | contig 11749 bp, 9 predicted proteins | sample SaaInlV_100m_DNA_2_FD_51722 | JGI IMG/M metagenome (IMG submission 51722)
CTCTAGAGATAACGCTTAATGCCTGGAGTGTCCAAGAGCGATTAGGAAGCCCAGAAGGGGAGTTGGCTCTTGCTCAGGCCGTCGCCTATTTGGCCGTTGCGGCAAAAAGTAATGCCGTATACAGCGCATTTAATGCAGCCATGGCAGACGTTAGCTCACTCCCTAGCTATGATGTACCGATGCACCTTCGTAACGCGCCCACCGGACTAATGAAAGAGTTAGATTACGGTAAGGATTACCAGTATGCCCACAATCATGCTACTGGTTATGTCCCTGGCGAAAAATACTTTCCGGATGAGTTAGAGGGAAAACAATATTATTTCCCGACTGACCGTGGTTTGGAAAAGAAGATTGGCGAAAAACTAGATTACTTGCGCAGTCTCGACGATACTGGCGCGCTCAACCAAAATAAGGATGACGATTAATGCATTGGCTTGCGGTCGCCATAGGCGGTGCTCTAGGATCTATGGCTCGATATGCGCTAAGCACTTGGATATTTCAAGTGTCTAGTCACAAATTCCCCTACGCTACACTTACAGTGAATGCATTGGGTAGTTTTGCGATGGGTGTGCTGTTTGTCATCATAGTAGAAAAAGCCGCCTTGCCCTCTGAAATGCGCAGTTTGTTGATGATTGGTTTCATTGGTGCCTTCACCACTTTCTCAGCCTTCTCGCTTGATGCCCTTGGTCTGTGGCAAAATGGCCATCTTTTTATGGCGCTTGTGTACACACTTGCAACTGTAATTTTATGCCTTGTCGCCATTAGTAGCGCGATTTGGCTAACTCGTTTATTTTAAGGAATAGATCATGATCGACCCCAAGCTATTGCGCTCAGACCTGGACGCCATCGCTGACAAGCTCACTGTCAAAGGCTATGAACTCGACTGTAATGCCTTTTTAGCCCTTGAAGCGCAGCGTAAAGCACTTCAGCTTCGCGCTGAAAGCGTTCAGCAAGAACGAAATGCCTACGCCAAGTCCATGGGCAAGCTCATCGGGCAAGCCAAGGCGAATGGTGAAGATGTAGAGCCGTTAAAGCTAAAAGGTGAGCAGCTTAAGAACGACTCAATAACCGCTGATGCCGCCTTATCTGAGGTACAGCAAGCCCTAGATGAGCTTTTACAGGGTATCCCTAATATTCCCCACGACTCGGTGCCAGCTGGAAAAGATGAAGATGACAACGTTGAAGTTCGCACCTGGGGCACGCCAAAGACATTTAACTTTGACGTTAAAGATCATGTTGACCTTGGCGATGCCTTAAACAGCTTAGACTTTGATACCGCCGCCAAGATTACCGGATCACGCTTTTCTCAAATGCGCGGTGATTTGGCAACCCTGCATAGAGTCTTAACACAGTTTATGCTCAACACTCATATAGCTGAGCACGGCTATGAAGAGGTTTATGTACCGTATATTGTTAATCGTGAATCGCTATTTGGTACTGGTCAGCTGCCCAAATTTGAAGAAGATTTATTTAAGCTAGACGACGAACGAGATTTTTATCTTATCCCTACCGCTGAAGTGCCGGTGACCAATATCTATCGCAATGAAATTGTCGATCAGTTGCCCATAAAGCTGGCGGCTCACACACCCTGTTTCCGCAGTGAGGCAGGGTCCTACGGGCGCGACACTCGCGGTATGATTCGTCAACATCAGTTTGAAAAAGTTGAGATGGTTCAGTTTGTGCACCCAGATAACTCATGGGATGCCCTCGAAGAGCTAGTAGGGCATGCTGAGAGCATCCTGCAAAAGCTTGATCTACCTTATCGTACGGTAATACTGTGTGGCGGCGATCTAGGTTTTTCTGCAGCAAAAACCTATGACATTGAAGTTTGGCTGCCATCACAAGGCAAGTATCGAGAGATTTCCTCCTGCAGCAACTTCGCTGATTTCCAAGCTAGACGCATGAAAGCCCGCTATCGTAACGACCAGGGCAAACCAGAATTACTTCATACCTTAAACGGTTCCGGCTTAGCAGTAGGCCGCACGCTTCTAGCGGTAATGGAGAATTATCAGCGCGAAGATGGGTCAATTGAGATCCCTGTCGTGCTTCAGCCAATGATGAATGACAAGACTAGTATAGGATAACAGGCACGTAGCACATGGATTTTCTGCCACTTTTTCACAATCTAAAAGGGCGTCAGGTATTAGTTGTCGGCGGTGGTGACGTTGCTGTGCGAAAAGTGCGCCTAGTCTATGAAGCCTCGGCGCTTGTGACGGTTGTAGCAAAAGAGTTTTGCCCAGACCTCCTCGAAATTGCTCGTGTCGACCAAAAGTCCGGTCATAACGCCATTAATCTAATAACAGCACCCTATGACCATAGCCATATGGTCGACCTTGCACCAATAGTCTTGGTGATTGCAACAACCAACGATCGGAAGCTTAACCATTTAGTCTCTGAACATGCACAGGCCAACAATATACTCGTTAATGTGGTTGATGGTCCGGCGTTCTCGACGGTGATATTCCCGTCAATCGTTGATCGATCGCCCATTCAAATAGCTATTTCTAGTGGTGGCGATGCTCCTGTACTAGTGCGCTTGTTACGCACACAGTTAGAGGGCTTGATCCCCACCGGGACAAGTCATTTAGCCTCTTTAGCCGGTCGTTTTCGTGAGACCGTTAAAGCTAAATTCTCATCTGGATTAGACCGCAAAGCATTTTGGGAAGGGATTTTCTCCGGACCGGTCGCAGAACAGGCTTATGCAAACAATACAGCCGAAGCCGAACGCTTACTGAGCGACGCGCTAGATAATCACTCTAACATTGAAATAGGTGAGGTCTATCTGGTGGGCGCGGGCCCAGGGGACCCAGATTTACTTACGTTTAAGGCACTGCGCCTCATGCAACAGGCCGACATTGTATTTTATGATCCGGATGTATCTGCCAAAGTGTTAAATCTGGTGCGTAGAGATGCCAGCAGAGTTCATGTAGGCAGGGCGGAGAGCAAACATCCAGTAACCCAGGAAAATATTAGCCAAACGATGATTGAATCTGCCACACAAGGTAATCGTGTTGTGCGCCTAGTCGACGGCGACCCCCTTATAGCAGGGAAAAGTAGCCTAGAAATTGAGGCGCTAATGGAGCACAAGACACCCTTTCAAGTAGTACCCGGAATAACTGCGGCGGCAGGCTCTATAAGCCATGCTGAAGACCCGCTAACGGATAAAAGGAATGACAGTGACATTACAATTTGATTATGACCTATTTGTTATTGGCGCAGGCTCAGGTGGCGTGCGCGCCGCTCGGATGGCAGCCAATAAAGGCAAAAAAGTAGCTGTGGCTGAAGAGCGCTACCTTGGTGGCACCTGTGTCAATGTCGGTTGTGTGCCGAAAAAGTTATTTGTCTACGCATCTCAATTCCCCGAGCTATTTCATGCCAGCAAAGGTTTTGGCTGGAATCAGGCCGAGCAGCCAGTACTTGACTGGCCAACTCTGCGAGATAATAAGACTGCTGAAATTGAACGTCTAAACGGTATTTATAACGACCTTATCAATAATAGTGGTGCCGATCTTTTCGATGGACGCGCAACGGTTCTTGGACCCCAACAGGTCGAGGTTAACGGCGAAACTTATAGTGTTCGAACAATATTGGTCGCCACCGGTGGCTGGCCATTCATTCCAGAATTCCCTGGCAGCGAGCATGCGGTAAGCTCTAATGAAATGTTCTTTCTGGACGAACTTCCGAAAAGGGCGGTCGTCGTTGGCGGGGGCTACATCGCTGTAGAGTTTGCGGGCATTTTAAATGGGCTCGGCGTGGACACTCACCTTGTTTATCGTGGCACCAATCTACTCAAGTCATTCGATAGAGAGATGAGCGATAAAATCACCCAAGGAATGGCTGAAAAAGGAGTCAACATTCATCTAAGTCAGCAAGTCACTGACATTGCTGAAAAAGCGCATGGTTATTCGGTGACTTTAGATGACCAGAGCTCTATGGACGCTGATTTAGTGCTTTATGCGACCGGTCGCCAGGCCAATACAGCTAGTCTTGGACTTGAGAATACCGCAGTTGAGTTACGCTCAAACGGCTCTATCGTGGTCGATGAGCATTTTTGTACCGCAGAGCCCTCAATTTACGCACTAGGTGATGTTATTGACCGTGTGCAGTTGACGCCCGTGGCCATTCAAGAGGCAATGGTTCTGGTCGATGCCTTATATGGCGATGGACTTGCCACCATCGACTACGACAATATTCCCACCGCAGTATTTTGCCAGCCCGAACTAGGCACTGTGGGCTTGAGCGAAGAAGACGCGCAAGCCAAATACGCTGATATTAGTGTGTACACCTCAGATTTCAAGCCAATGATGCAGACCCTAGGTGGCGGCAACGAACGAATAACCATGAAATTGATTGTCGACCAACAGACTGACAAGGTCATTGGTTGTCACATGGTTGGTGACCATGCCGCAGAAATTATCCAGGGAATGGGCATTGCTCTAAAAGCGGGCGCAACAAAAGTCCATTTTGATGACACCCTAGGCATACATCCTTCGGCTGCTGAAGAATTCGTTACTATGAGAGAGCCTACTCGCTAAAATCGGCTCTTTGCGCGCTCCAACAGACAGAGGCTCAAGAATTTTAGGTCTGACAGGCTGCGTGTTGAGTCAGTCTCGTTTTGTTCGACAATGACTAAGAGCAGGGCGTGGCTAACCTCCATCCACTCACTACCGAGCCTAGATAATTCTGCGCAGTCATCCGTTATTTCTAAGCGTCTAAACATCCGAGCCATCGACGCGATTATCAGTTCATCGTGCTGATTGTCGAGCTCTTTAAGCTCTGGAACACCAGACATAGCCTGCACTAAAGGTAAAATACCCTGTTGGTTCTTATAGACTAAAAGGGTTCGATCCATTACTTTTTCGACGAACTTTTTGAGACTTAATGTCTCAATTTTGACAGCCTCAAGTTCCTGTAATGCAAGGTTCCACTCCCCGAGCCATTGTTCCGCTAGAGCATATAGGATGGCGTATTTGTTGGGAAAGTAGTGATAAAGGGTGCCGACGGACACACCAACCCGCTTAGCCACTAAAATAGTGGTTAAATCATCTTGACCAACTTCCTCCAGTAACTCTGCTGTAGCAGCCAACATCTGCTCGCGTCGAGCTAGAGCCCTCTGCTGCACTGGCTTGTTTCTGGGGGATAGCGTTCTTATAGTTGCCATAATAAACTCTCCTAAAACCGATCGCGCATAGCGTAGTAAAGCATACCAGCCACCATCCCAGGCCAACGCAATAGCGTACCTCCCGGGAACTTACCAGTGGGTAGGTTGGCCATTATGTCAAAACGCTCATGTTTACCACTGATTGCTTCAGCCACAAGCTTTCCAGCAAAGGTAGCAGTAGGAACTCCGTGGCCGGAATAACCATGTAGATGCCAAATATTGCCATTAATCCGCCCAAAGTGGGGGAGGCGATTTAAAGTAATGGCCAGCGTCCCTCCCCAACCATAGTCGATCTGCGTGTTAACGAGTTGTGGGTAGACCTTCAGCATGTAATGTTGAACAAAGCTTTTAATATTAGACGGAAAACCTCGTCGATAATTCTCGCCACCTCCGAATATTAAGCGGTTATCACCCGAAAGCTTCCAATAATTGATGACAAACCGCGAGTCTTCCATCGCAGTGTCCTTTGGGATAAGAGAAGCCGCAAGCTCGGGGGTTAGGGGCTCTGTAGCAAGAATAAAGTTATTTATTGGCATAATATAGCCATTTATCTTAGGTTCAAGGTCTTCAATATACCCATTGCACGCTAAAACAAGCTCATTGGCAGTAACTTGACCGTTTGTGGTCTTCACCACCACAGGTGTTCCGCTGTACCCCTGTACCCTCGAGTGCTCATAAATGGTGACGCCTGCATCCACTGCTGCTTTCGCGAGACCCAAAGCATACTTTAGCGGGTGTAGGTGTAACGACGCCTTATTCCATTGCGCGCCATAGTAGCTGTCACTTCCTATTATTTCATTGATTCTATTTCTAGGAATATATTCCATATCATTGAAATTATAGCGTTTATTTAAAAACTCTATCTCTTTCTCAATGCCTTTGCAGTACCCAGGTTTATGCGCGAAATGAATGCCCCCATGCTTAAGGTCACAATCAATTCCATAATCTAAGATGAGATTTTTAACGGTGCTTACCGCCTCAAGGCCCATATTCCACAACGATTGAGCGATTTCATGACCAAATTTACTTTCGATATCGTCCTGGTCCATGTTAAGGCCTGTACCTACATGGCCACCGTTACGGCCGGAGGCCCCAAAAGCAACGGTCTCAGCCTCAAGAACTATTACCTTGTAACCGCGCTTAGCCAGATGAAGGGCAGATGACAGCCCGGTGTAGCCTGCACCGACGATACAGACGNCGGCAACCTCGCTACCGCTAAGCTCATTAAACTTGGGGGCAGCAGGGCTACTAGCAGCGTAATAAGAGGCCATAAAANAATCTCTAGGGAATCAGCTTAATTGACATTATGGTCTTTTTGAATAATAATTCAACTTTAATTGAATCATTATTCGACTTTAACTCGTAAAAGGTGCTACATGGCAAGCAACAAAATGATCAAAAATTGGCTGCAGGAAAATAAAATCACAGAGGTCGAATGCCTCGTTCCGGACATGACGGGGAATGCCAGAGGAAAATTTATACCCGCCAAAAAATTTCTCAAAGAAGACAGTCGCCTGCCTGAAGGCATTTTGGCGCAGACAGTTACCGGAGAGTACTCTGATGACTTTTGGGAGCTCCTAGATACCGTCGACGGTGATATGCTCCTCGAACCCGATCCAGCCACAGCGCGCCTAGTGCCATGGGCAAATGAGGCTACGGGTCAGATCATTCACGACTGCTTTACCAAAGATGGGCAACCACATCCGTTTTCAAGCCGCAATGTCCTTAAGCGAGTGCTGGCACTATATGAAAAAGAAGGCCTAACGCCGGTAATAGCACCAGAAATGGAATTTTATCTGGTCGAGAAGAACCCAAACCCAGGCTTGCCCTTAAAACCACCAATAGGGCGCTCTGGCCGCCCCGAAACCGCTCGACAGTCGTATAGTATTGACGCAGCGAACGAGTTTGAGCCATTTGTCGAAGCGATGTATGGCTATTGTGAAGCTATGGAACTGGATATTGATACTCTTATCCATGAGTCAGGCGCAGCTCAATTAGAAGTTAATTTTATACACGGTGATCCGCTCGATTTAGCAGATCAGGTATTTACCTTTAAGCGCACTGTGCGGGAAGCCGCGCTTAAAAACGATATTTACGCCACCTTTATGGCCAAACCAATGGCTGACGAGCCTGGGTCTGCTACCCATATCCATCAAAGTCTTCTCAATTCATCTACTGGCGAAAACGTCTTTGCTACGAAGAGTGGCGAATACAGCGAAACTTTTTACCACTACATGGGCGGATTGCAGAAATACACGCCATATGTCATGAGTCTGTTCGCTCCAAACGTAAATTCTTATCGCCGATTCACCCGTGAGGTTTCAGCACCGATAAATCTTCACTGGGGTTACGATAACCGAACCACAGGCTTGCGTGTTCCAGATGCTAGCCCTAAGAACTATCGCGTAGAGAACCGCTTTCCAGGGGCTGATGTAAATCCCTATCTAGCCATAGCAGCCACCTTAGCCTGCGGTTATCTCGGAATGAAAAACAAGACACAACCGTCGGAGGCATTTGAAGGTAACGCTTACGAGGAAGATGTCGAGCTTCCGCGGACACTCGAGGAGGCATTGCGTGGGTTACAAGAAGACCAAGACATCATCGACATCCTGGGCGAGAAGTTTATTCAGCTGTATACCTCCATCAAATTGGTCGAATTCGGAGAGTTTAACCGTGTCATTTCATCATGGGAGCGCGAGCATTTACTGCTCAACGTGTAGCAAAAGACAACGTAAAGCAGGGCACTTGCCTCCCATTTTTGTCTAAATCTGTAAACCGAAGCTTACACGTCTCTTTCTTTGCCTGTTCTGGCCCGATCTTTCATGTCCGACTGAATATAAACCCTGTCGGTTGTGCCCATACTGGCATGACCCAGGTCATCGGCCATGTGTTTAAGCGGGCGGGTGGCAATATCTTTCGAGGCGCCAGTGTGCCGCAACCAGTGGGTTGTAGCCTCACGAAGAGCCGTAGCTTCGTCGGAAAATCCCTCTGCACGCATTTTCTCATAGGCCAGATCAAAAGCCTGCTGAACAATACGGCGTAATTGCCGTGACGTCATCCCTCCTGCTCCGCGATTTTTAGCCACCAAACTGGCGTTCACTCCAAAACTGGCGCTCATAGATTGACGGTGAGCCTCGTAGCGCTTGATATAGGGGCCAAGTGAACTTGGCACCGAAATATCCCTTATTTTATTGCCTTTACCCAATACTTTAAGCCAGTTATTTCCGTCAGTGTCCTGCCAGAAATGTTTCCATACCGGCTGCCAGTTCGCCCGATCAGACAGCTCCGAGATTCTCAGATAAAGAGTCTTGAGCATAGCAACTAGGAACAGCATTCGCTCGTGAGCCGGGTCTTTGTTAGCCGCTAAAGTCGCGCAATCAAGCACATAGTCCCACTGCAAGTCTGAAAGTCTTTTAATGCTTTTACTAGTCACACCTTTAATTAAGAAAGGTGACTGCTTTCGAATCGCGGGTATCGGATTGCCGAATGCGTAGCCCTCATCAGTCAGGTAATCGTAGAAACAAGATAATGCTGAGTAACAAATTTTCATCGCTTCATGAGACAGCGTGTGCCCATCTTTAGTCAATGGTATTGATTTGCCAGCTTCGACGGCGTTTTTACGGTCCTGTTTTGCTATTTTTGCGACGAACGGCCGCCATTCTTTGTTTTGACGCGACTCTCCGCCGATTTGACGAAATCGATCATCAACAGAATTTGCCACCCAGGCCGCTGGTGGATTATGAACGAAGTCAAAATAAGACTCTAAGTCTGGGCGCTTGAGTGCAATGACGCTTTTCTCAGAAACGGTCCATGTCCACAGTAAAAGGCGCTCAACCTCATTACGATAGCTACGATAGGTGGCTTCACTTTTACGGCTGTAGCTTTTCAAGAATGCCTGAGTATGAGAAAAGTCCTCGATTGCCTCTGGAATGGTTTTACTGACCTGATCGAGGAACGCCTTAGAGTCAGGATAGTCATTGAGCATACGAGTACCCATTGGTAGTCTAATGAAAGACCTATGAGCATCAAATAAAGGTGTTGCTTTAAATACTTTGGTCATTGATTGCCACAACCTAATAAATCACTTTAAGTAAGGTAATGACTGTATCAGCTGATATAGGTCCTGTCTAGCTATGTCCACTAATTAACATTAGCGGACATAGACACTATTACTACTCCCCAAGTCGGGACATAATGTCTAAATCTTACATTTGAGATTAGCGGACATAGCAAATTGCTTCTTAATAAGCACTACTCTACTGGACGTCCCAGTAAACCATGCAATTTTCATCGATCATTTGAAAAACCCATAGATTATAGCCAGTCGACCCCTCGCTCAAGAAATAACAAGTAAAGAAAACACAGCCCAGTTCATGAATTTTACTACCGATCCCCATTTGATTTCGCTAGTCACCAAATTAATGCAGCCAATGTAGAGGGTTAAACATCTGTTCTGGACCTTTTTGAACAGGCCTGTACTGAATTTGCCGACAAGATTTCTTTCACCTGCATGGGGCAAGATGTGACGTTTCGAGATATTGACGAAATGTCGGCAAAATTTGCCACATTCCTTTGCAGCGATGGCAGTCTGGAACAGGGCAACCGTGTAGCGATTCAACTGCCCAATCTGATTCAGTATCCGTTAGCAGAACACCGGGTGGGTTTTGTGTTACAGCTAGGCTATTTCTGTGCCTCTGAGATTAAAAGGTTCCAGTGCCTCATCGGGGAAATCACGCAGATTAAAAGTAACAATCCCTTCTGCGCGGTATGAATAGCCGCAGCAACCACATGGAGATCATCTGCGTCAGGCAATTCAATAGCCGGGATGAGTTGCCTCTATCCAGTTTTTGACCTGCCGCTTAAGCATATCCAGTGGCAATGCCCCACCACCAAGCACAGTATCGTGGAAGGCTCTGCTTGTCTTGCTGGCTACTACTGTTGCTATTAAAAAGATTCTAATTATCAAACCTGCTGCCTATCCATAATGGGTAGTTCTGGTAAACTCTGCCTGACCACTAAGGAATCAAGTATGCGTTTACCTTTTAAAGCTCTCCACACTGTTTTAGTATTAGCGACGCTGATGTCGACACAAGTCATCGCATCGCTTCCGATAGCACCGGAATCAGGGCAGTCAGCGCTGTATCGAGAGATCATTGAACGGTTAGATGCTCGACATTACCGAGCGCAATCTATTGATGACAACCTTTCGGAGCGGTATCTCGATCAATATGTTGAGATGCTAGACTCAGGCAAGAGCTACTTTCTACGCTCAGATATCGAGGAATTCAGCCAGTGGCGGCTAAAGCTTGATGATCTAGCTAAGCGCGGTGACCTCAAACCTGGATTTACGATGTTCAATCGCCTGCGTGATCGAGCCATTGATCAGCTAAACCGAAATATAACCTTGCTAGAAGATGTTGACTATCGCATTGAGTACGACACCGACGAAAGCATAATGCTGGATCCTGAAAAACGAACCTGGCACGAGTCTGCTACTGCCGCAGCACTTCATTGGGAAAAACGCATCCAAGACGCCATGATTCGGTTAGTTCTTAATGAAAAAGACCCCGCTGAGGCACGCGAGTTACTGATAAAGCGCTATACGACACAAATAAAGCAGTATGAACAACGTAATAGCCAAGACGTGTTTCAGCTTTATGCTAACGCTCTCACCTCTCTTTATGGGCCACATTCAAGTTATTTTACTCCACGGACTAATGAAAATTTTCAAATTAATATGTCCCTTTCCCTAGAGGGTATCGGCGCTCAACTAATCTCTGAAGATGACTATACCAAGGTTATTGAGGTTATCCCTGGTGGCCCAGCGGATGTGCAAGGGCTCCTGGGGGCGGAAGACAAAATTATTGGGGTTGGCCAGGGTGGAGAAGAGATTGTCGATGTCATAGGATGGCGAATTGACGAGGTGGTAGCTCTTATCCGGGGCGCCAAAGGTACCACGGTAAAACTTGAAGTCATTCCAGCAGATGGAGATAACAGTAACTCGATCACCATCGAAATTGTTCGTGACAAAGTAAAACTAGAAAACAAGTCAGCTCAGAGTCAGATTCTGGAGATTGAACAAGAAGGTAATCCCTATAAACTCGGCGTGATCGATATCCCTGCCTTTTATATGGACTTTGAAGCCTATCTCGCTAGAGATCCTAATTATAAGAGTACCACCCGAGATGTGCGACGTTTAGTTCGAGAGCTCGAAGAACAGCAAGTCGATGGTATCGTGTTAGATTTGCGAAACAATGGAGGCGGCTCTTTACGGGAAGCCACGACACTAACTGACCTGTTTATTAATTATGGGCCTGTGGTGCAAATCCGAGATGCAAAGGGTCGAGTAAATCGCTATCACCGCGCCTCAAGCCGTGCAGCCTACTCAGGCCCCCTTCTGGTGTTGATAAACCGCCTTAGCGCTTCTGCATCAGAGATTTTGGCAGGAGCTCTTCAAGACTATGGTCGAGCATTGGTCGTTGGCAGCCAGAGCTTTGGTAAAGGGACCGTGCAAGAGGTCACAGGCTTGAGCAGCGGTCAGCTAAAATTGACCATTTCAAAATTTTATCGAGTTTCTGGCGACAGTAC